>Ga0209336_10000244_pt1 | contig 27777 bp, 21 predicted proteins | sample LinPmetageLP32_FD_184042 | JGI IMG/M metagenome (GOLD analysis project Ga0209336, IMG submission 184042) | Marine viral communities from the Pacific Ocean - LP-32 (SPAdes) (version 2) | ecosystem: Environmental > Aquatic > Marine > Oceanic | place: Pacific Ocean | collected 2009-08-23
CTTTCATCACCCTTTTTGTAGATGATCTTTTCTAGCTGATCCATACCACCAGTGACAATACCAATTGGTGTGTAGTCATTGATGTATTCTAAGTGGTTAGCTAGGTATCTAGGAAATGGCATGTCTAAACCAGAGGAGATAACAAAAGGCATTTGTTTGTGTAGCCTTTGGATCTCTTGAGCACCCTTACCAAAGAGAGAGTTGTCACCCCTAAAGTCTCTCTGAAAAGTAAATCTCTTAGCATAATCTGAAGCCTCAGACAAAATGCCAGAGGATCTTAGTGCTTCTAAGTCTGTGTGTATCTCTAAGTATTCCTTAAAGTTTCTACCAAGGGCAGGATTATTTAGCTCTCGTAGTCTTCTATCAACAGCCCCATAGAATGAACCCTGTTTAAACACTGAGTCTGTTGCCATGTTCAAAGTGTTAAAAAATCTACCTGCCTTTGACATAAGACTGTTAGAATTAACAGCGTCACCTATTCTTTGTGACTCATAAAATAATTGTGAAAACTCAGCAGGTGCATCCTCCATTAACATAGCAGAAAGAACTTCAGACTCTTTTTTGTTTACTGTAAATCCTTTGAGAATAGACAGAGTGTTTCCTGTCCATCGTCTTTTAACCTTACCATCTGCTCCTCGTGAACCAAGAGTAACATTCATTACATCTTTCCAGAAAGCATCTGACATATCAATAAAAGTATTGCCTACGCCTGTAGCTACGTTAGCTATAGTTGTTCCAAGCTGAGAAGTCATAAATGCAATACGCATACCATCAAGATCTTGTACACCCTCATAGCCTTTTCTTATAAAACCTTTGCCTTTAGCCTCGTTAATTGTGTCAAGGATTTGATTACCAGTAAACACTGATGCACCATTACTAGAAAGAATATCAATGTCCTGTACAATTGCTTTCTTAATCCTTGAACCTTCAGCAAGGATAGAACCTGCTCTAGATAGTTCTGCCATCCACACGTAGGACAACTCTTGAGCAGTTAGATTATATCTTTTTCTAATATCAGATATTTGTTGATTTGATATTGATCCATTCTCAAGACCTTCTGAAACAGCCTCTGTTATTCTTTGACCAGGTTTTACTTTTAAAGCTTGTCTCATTTCAATACTTGCTGCTGCAATACCTCGTATGGCATTCATGTCTAGTCCAGGAGCAATCTCAGTATTGTCTGCAGCATTCAACATTCGATCAAAGATTTCTCTTCCAAGAGCTACTTGATCTTCTGGTAACTTATCTAATTTTACATTCTGATTTTTTGCCCTGAGAACAGCAGCAAGATCTGCCATAGAGGTCATGGTTTCATTGATCTCAATGGTACTTGTACCAGACTTCTGCGCTTGTTTGATTCTATTTAAGGCTACCTTTGCAACTTCTTCAGACCTAATGTTTGCTTTCTCAGCCTGATCAACGATCATATCCATAGCTTTATTTTTTGTACTCTGATTCCAAGCCCCACCTATACCACCAAGAGTAGATCCAATGGTTCCATCTATTGTTGCATCTAAAGCAAGATCACCTAGTCCATACTCATAGCCTTCTATAACTTCTTTCTTTGTTTCACCTCTACCATAAGAACCCACGCCACCAAGAGTACCCTCTTGTACAAAAGAAATACCTCCTGCTTTTAGAGCAGCACTCCCTACAGTATTTGTTTTAACACCCTCTTTAATTGTTTGCTTTGCAATCCCTGACTCCAACATTTTCTGAGCGTACTTTCTAATGCTCATCTGTGTTGCTTTAGACGCAGCCTTTGCTACGATCTTTGATCCAACACCAAGCCCAAACGTAGCTACAGTAAAACCAGTAGAAGGAGCAGAAGCCAGAGCAGAGAGGTAATCCCAGGCTCCTTCAATAACACCAGTACCCCCACCATCTGACTTATCATACGCATTCATTAGCTTCCCAAAAGCCATGAGACCTTCCTCAGTGGCATTGTCATCATCGTAACCAAGACCTCGCTTAACGTAGTTTAAGTCAAAGATTGCAGTGCTCTCATTCATGTCTTGCCAACGCATGTGTTGAACAAAATCATTTGCTAACTGTTCAGTATCTTCTATTTTTTTATCAGAGTATGTGTATCGCCCACCCTGAAAGAAAGACTTTAAGTCCTGCTCAAACTCCTCGTTGCCAAGAAGATCCATGAAGTCTTTTTCTTCAATTTCTTTTAAATAAGTAGCCATTAATTATCCTGTGGTATAGATACATTTCCCCAGTCAAAGTCTGGTTTTTTCAACGCCTCATCTAAATACTGATTTACAAGAGATGCCTCTAAACCATCTATCTGACTAGCAGGTGTAACTTTATCTATTACAAACTGAGAAGCACCCACTGTGCTAAGATTGTTAAAAGGATCTTGGCTTATTTCTGTAGCCTTTTTAGCAAGGTTATTAAATAAGAATTGAACTTCTTCACTACCATCTACCTCAGACTTTACATACCAATCCCCATCGTTAGTTCTATCAAACATATCTTGATACATAACATTGAGGGCGTTACCTAAAATTGAATTTATATTTTTAAATTCTGAGTCAGTAATAACTGAACCTTTACCTACTGTAATACCAAACTTGTTATCAATGCTTGTAGAGTTACTACCCCCCATATAATTAATTAGGTTGGCAAGTTCTGTATCAAAACTAGCTTGGTCTGTGGCTTGATAGGCTCTAAGAAAAGCGTTCTCTTGATCTTCTACAGACTCAAGTGGTCCAGACAAACCTGCAGCTACAGCCTTAGCTAACTCCTCATCATCATCAATCCTAGCCTCTAAACCTGAAGTTAGGTTGGGAATGTAGGTTGGATCTAAGTCTTTCTTTAAATCAGTTATGTTTTGTAGTATAAACTCTAATTGACCAGTTAACTCTAGGGCTGTCGCAGCACGTTCACTGAATTGCATCCCCATAGCAGCATCAATTCTAGCAGTTCGTTCTCCTGCTGCCTCTGTTCTGTCTGCTATACGTTGCATCAAATCAGGAAGAATTTGATCCTTACGTTTCTCTAGTAGTGACTGCATAAATTCATCAGCCCTAGTTGCTGCGTCTTCCTGGCGATTTACTTCGTTTACTACACCTTGTAAAAATCCCATGCTTACGTCCTCGCCATCAGACCTTTAGGTGCAGCCTTTGGCTCACCCAGATCCATTTCCATCTGTTGTTTAGGTTCTTCTCGTGGAGCCTGGTCTATCTTAGGTTTACTTCCTTTACCTTTTCCAAGCATACTCTTAACAAGAGCGATCTCTTTTCTGTCTTTATCTTTTTCATCAGGCTCAAAGCCTGTCTTATAAGTAACACCTACCTCATCAGCTACATCAACAATAAAGTCGTGAATAGTAGGGGCAATGATAAGGCTCACATCAATGCTGTGTATACCCTCAGTTACTGCGCTACGTAGAATACCCTCAGTAAGAGTGCGAACATCCACACCCTTCTGAAGTAGAAGCATGGCTGTGTCTAGTCTTTCTACATCATTAAGACGTGTGAGGTGTAAGCGCAGTGCATCTTCAGGATCAGTAATCTCTGGTGGTCTCTCATAGGGTCTGTTCTTTGGTTCAGCAGTAAGAGATTGACCAGGTATAGGTCTCTGAAATGTTTTAGGACTTGGCTGACCCATAGGCTTTCTAGGTTTCTTTGCTACATTTGCTACAGGTGGTCTACTACGTTTCTGAAATCCTCTAGGACTTGGTGTCCCCATAGGTTTATTAGGTGGCTGACCAATCATAGGATTATCGTAAACCTTTGCAGCCTGGGGATTCATCTGTTGTCTTGCTCTTGGTGCTATCATGATTCGTATCCTTGAGTAAATAATTTGGCTTCAGCTTGTCTACGCTTTGTTAGACCCTTAGCAGTTACAAGCTTACCATTTCTATCTCTCATCTTATTGTACTCTAAAATCATTTCTGAAATCTCTCCATCCCCACGAGTTCCATCCTCTGTAAGACTATCAATAGATCCAATGTTGTAAGCAAAGATTGTTAGTGCATCAACTTGATGGGGTTGCCAGTTATACCCATGCTCTTCCCTATGATCTACTACCATACTACGAAACTTATTAAACTCTGTTTTAAGTTTAGCCTCAGCTTCTTCCTTTGTAATTGAAGCATCTTCACCTGAGGCTTTAGAACCATATCCAATAGCCCAGTGATCTACATCCCAGTAAGCTTTTTCTCTGTAACCCTCAAACTCTCTGATGATTGAGAGAGGATCTCCAGTTGAGATAATATCAGGGTCAACATCAATGTCTTTGTCTGCGTCAATTACTGTTTCATATCCCTGGGGTAAACTAGCCTTTTCATTAGGCATAGATTCTTTATAGTCTTGAAGAGAACTACGATAGTACCCTGTAGCCTCACCACCACTTTCACTGGATGAAGCCCTCTCTACAGAAGGAAGCAAAGAAGTATCTATCTCACCCAAGGCTCTTTGTGCTTGTGCCTTAGAAGATCCAACAGCGTACTTTGTTCTTTTACGCGCAGTTCTTTGAGATGCTTTAGGCTCTTCTCTTTCCATTTGATCTAATCTGTATGTAGTCATTATGTATATCCCACTATGAACCAAAAATAGACTTAAAATCAGAAGAGAAAAACACTTTAGTAAGAAGTTCACCAAGGGCTGTATCCTCCTGTGAGTCTAGTTGTGCCATAACTGATTCCAGTTGTTTGTCTGCCATAAGAATACTTAATGCACGATCTGCTACATTCTCACTCTGGGTAAATGCGTAGTCCATCAAGTCTCGTTCTCTCTGCCATACTTCATCTAACGATTTTATAGTAAGCCCATTAACTGTTTGTGCATAGTCCATGTTGGACTCGTTAGCAGCAGAAGTATTTATAGTTGATAAATTTTGTCTCCACTGTGCATTAGCTTGAGCAACTACAAGGTAGTTTTGAGCATTAAACATTTCTCTTTGATTTTGAATAGTAGCATTAAACTCTAACAGTGCGTTAACTTCGTCAGCATTATACTGCTTCATAGCATTTACTTGCGCTGCGTTAAACTGATTTACTGAAGCAGCTAGGTTAGCAAAGAACTGATTAGTTTGATTTTCACTTGTTGCATTAAACTGTAAGGAAGCATTTGTAGCAGCCTGGTCAGAAAGAATACTACTAACTAGAGACTGGTTCTTAAACATTGCAGTCTGTTGAGAATTGTTTAAGTTAGCCATGTCTACCTGTAAAAAGTTTTGTGCATTCTGTACTTCAGCCTGTTGTCTATTATTTAGATTAGACATATCTATCTGTGATAGTGCTGCAGCCTCTGACATAATTAGTGCTTGTTTATTAGTAAGATTTTGTAATGCCATTGTGTTAGCAGCTTTAGAATTTTCCAAAGCAATTTGCTGTTGAGCAGTAAAGTTCATGTTGGCAATCTCAGCTACTTTAGCAGCATTCAAAACCTTAGCCTGGAATGCTTGATCAAAGTCTATCTGTAAAAACTTAGCTCTCTGTTCTGCTTTAAACAAGGCTGTCTGTTGTTTGTTGCTTGCATCAATCTGAGCAATAGGAAGAGCAGCTTCCATAGCAGCCTGAACTATAGCCTGACCTGCCAAGCTAGATGCGCCTAGACCACGAGCAGCCATCGTAGCAGTAGCTGCCCTCATAGATCCTGCTGCCCATGCAGGGGTCTGCCCCCCATCAAACTGTTGCATCAAAGAAGCTAGTTCATTCTGTACAGATGCAGCCTGTATCTCACCAGTCCCAAATGCTTGACCTACCTGAGCCTGATTTACACCAGTCTCTTTAACCATCTCCCCAGTTTGTTCTGTCCTAGTGGGTTTTCCTGTTACGTCTTTTGATTGTGATGTCGCTGCATCAAGATTTGATACTGCAGTACCAGTCTGTTGTTGAGCAGTTATAGTATCAGATAAATCTGCAATTTCTTCAGGCGTCATACTTGCCACAGCAGTTTTAATATCAGAGTATGCTTTGTCTGCGTTTATTGTTTTTGTTGATTTTTGAGTAGGGGTATCAGCAGTTGTAGCAGAACTAATCTGTGCTACCTGATCAGACTGAACCATAGGTGCAGTAGGTAAAGACTGTCCTGCTGTGGACTCAATGACTGAACCATAAGCATTGGGATCAATGTAAGCAACAGGAGAAGCACCTACAGCCCCACCTGGGGCTACGTAAGTTTGAGCAAGTAAGTTTCTTTGAGCCTGTTCAAGATCATCTCTAGTTACAGCAGTTCCTCCTGGACTAAATCCTTGTACAGCACCACCTGTATTCATATTAACATAGCCTACTGGGGGTGGATCTGAACTTTGACTATCAGACCCCTCAGTTGTAGTAGATGTATTATCAGTGCCAAATTGTTTTACTCTGTAGTAACCTGGTGGGATAGGTTGTGCAGGAACACCATTGATATGTTGTATATACATAGACATACCCATGCTGTTTCTATATAAAACATTTTCAAACACAGGGCCATTTTGTTGTTCTTGAATTGTCTGTGGTTGATAGTACTGCTGTTGGTCTAAGGCTCTTTGATTAAACTGATCAGCCTGTCGATCAAGACCTTGTTCGTATGTGGGGATTGCTACTTCAGTCATACCATCTTGACTAGTTCCAATTGCTGTTGTTGCACCAATGTTAGGAGTTCCTGCTACGTATGGTGTAATTTGAGGAGCAGATACTCCAGTATTGTTAGCTCCCATCCCAGTTTGATTTCCACCAGTCTGACCAAGAGTAACATTACCTGTCACTAGATCATCTGCAGATGTAATTATTGCTTTCTTTTTCTTTAACTGTTCTGCCCACTGCAAAGAATTTTCATATATAGGTCTACCTTCATTAAAGGTAGCTGCTCTAGTCTCTTGATCATCATAGGACTCATTGTATTTTTCTGCTGCAGGTTCTTGCCACTCACTAACATTTGAAGGAGTTAAAGCAACAGTTGATTCAGTTGTTAAACCCTGTTCTGACAGAAGATCTTCTATTAACTGTGCATTAGCAATATTATCATTCACCATAAATTTATATGGCTCACCAGTATTAGGATCAATTTTACCTGAATACTCTTTAAGATTTTCAGTGGTACTTTCTAAGTATCCATACTCATTCATAGCAGTTTGTACTGCTGTATGATGGGCAAGAAGACCTGCATCTACAGGTGCATTAGTTACAGTTGAATACTGATAGAACTGATTAGTGCCTGGGCGATACCCATAAGACTCAAGCAAAGACTGCCTTTGCATATAAGCATCAGAAGCGTTTGTATCAATGCCAACAGCTTCCATAGCAGCGTTAATGTCTTCTGTGGAAACACCAGTGGTCTGTGCTGCATAAGCCATATCAGCCAGTGCTGTAATTTGTTCTGTAGTAGCCATGTTTGTACCTTAAATTGATATCGTCTGCCAAAGTTTTACAGTATCTGCCCTAGTAAAATTCTGATAACTGTCCTTTAAATTTTCTGGCATATCTATCCATTCAATAGATGCACCTGTTTCTTTACATATATCTATAGCAACCTCATAAAAACTTCTTTCAAAACCTGTACCCACGTTCCAGACACCTGACTTTTCTATAGAGAAAAACTTTTGATGATACTCTATAATCTTGTCTACGTGAATAAAATCCCTGTAAAAATATTCTGAGTTCTTGAATAGTTTTATCTTCCCAGTTTCTTTTGCTTGCTTTCTAAACTTAGTATGTGGACTTGCCTGTTCTCCCTTGTGTTCCTCATTAGGACCATACACATTAAAGTATCTGAATACTTGAGCAGTGATGGGAGCCTTTCTATACTTGATATAGTTTTCAAATATAGCCTTGCTTCTAGCGTAGTGATTGAGAGGATCTAGAACTGCAGTCTCTTTAAAGCCACAAGGATCTAATCCATATACTGATGCACTACTAGCAAACTGAAAGTTGATACCCCTATCTATACAGTCTTCAAATAAATAAATAGAGGACTCAATATTCTGTACTGTTATCTTACGTATGTCTTTCTCTGTAGTAGAGCTTACTGCTCCTAAGTGTATTACCCAGTCAAGACCATCCAGTATTGGGTACTGATTACCATACTCGTAAGTAGAAATCTGATGTTTATATTTTAGGGCATTGACCATGTTCTGACCAATGAACCCTTTGCTACCAGTAACTAGTATCTTCATGCTTGACTGTCACCCTTACCTACTCTGTAATTATCTTCTACAGAGTCAGGGGTAGATACTTCTAGGATTGTACCCTCTTCTAAGCAAATGATCTGATGAGGCACAAGAGTCGCATTCGTCCAGGCTTCGCCCTCACCCAGGGACTCAATGTTAACAGTGGCGTCTTCTGTGTCAATCCAATGCACTTCAAACTTGCCTGATAAAACGTACCAACTCTCTTCCTTATCCTTGTGGAAGTGCATAGAGAATTTAGCGCCAGAATTAAAAGATAAAAACTTACTACAATACTTGTCATTTGTTACCCATATTAGTTCAGATCCCCAACCTTTTTTAACAAAACCCTCAAGTCTCATGAACTACCTCTTCTATTTTGGGGGCATATACGCCCCTGTGTTGCACAGTTATGGCTGCTGCTTGCATCGCAAACTTTATAGCCTGGTCTATACTATAAGTATCCAAATAGTTGAATACAAGACCTGCGAGAAAAGTATCTCCTGCACCACACACATCATGAGTTTCTACACTTGGGGGTAGGTAAGTCCTATTTTTATATTCGACTTTCTTTGAGCCATAGGTAATTATTAATTCGTTAGTAAGGCTTTCAGCCCCTTCGTACTCATACTGATTTATCTTTACAAAGCACCCATCAAACTGAGCCAAATCTTTTTTCTTTGTATCTACAAAAATAGGGCCATCAAACTTTGCCCTAAGTTTTTTTATGTCACCCTCTTCTACAAAACCTTTGTTATAGTCTGATATAACAATTGCAGAATAACCATCTAGACTTTGATCTGCTGTGTCTACCTGCTCAGTCTTAATCTGTTCGTCTACTCTAAGCAGTTGTTGACCAGTCTTTTCTTCTACGTACCTGTGCTTACGCTCTTTGTAGTCTGTTATGACATCTACTCTTGCACCTAAGTTAACAAGGTTATTGTAGACGTTGTAGGCCATACCTCTTTTTACAACAGTAGATGTAAGATCAAAGACAGGCACAGGAGCTTCAGGACTTATTCGAGTTACAGTTCCTGTGTGATATTCATCATAGCAACTGTCGCCTAGTAATAAAATTTTCGATTGTTTTTGTTGTTGATTGACCATTGGTTCTCTCGTAGAATACTACCTTGTTACAGTACTCCTCCCCTATAACCTTTTTTCCTCTCCAATCAGAACCCTTAACCATTATGTCTGGTCTGTACCTTTCAAGAATTGCAAGAAGATCATTGTCTGTGTCAAATGTTACTACGCTTGTAACAGGTTTCAACGAACCAATTAAATGTTTTCTATTCTTAAGTTTATTGAAAGGTCTTCCTTCCCCCTTGTTATACTCAATACGCCTATCTGTGTCAATAGCTACGAGCAGGTGAGTGCCTAAACCCTTAGCAAAATCAAGCAGATCAAGGTGCCCTGAATGCACTACATCAAATGCTCCATTGACAAATATCTTCTTCATAATTAAAATTACACCATGTCTAGATTTAAACATATAATAGAACAAGACCCACAGCAGATTCAACAACAAAATATTCCTAGTGATTGGCCTAAAGTATTTCCTAAGTCAATTGTTGGTTTGGATCGTGATGGTGTAATAAATGTAAACAAAGGTTACATCTCTGATCCTAACGATTGGGAGCCTATCCCTGGTTCTCTTGAAGCTATTCGTATGATTAGACTCAAAGGATATAAACTAGTTATACTAACCAATCAGGGTGGTATTATAAAAAAGGAGCAGACACATGACCAAGTAGAAGCTGTTCATCAACGTATGATGGAAGTCTTTGGTAATGCAGGTATCTACTCCATTGATGGTTTGTTCTATTCTGAAACCTCTCTGAAATGTGATTGCTTTGCTAAACCTAATCTTGGTATGTTTCACAGAGCAGAGAAAGAAATATTTTTAGATAAGCATAGGTTTAAACAAAATGGTTTTTATGTTGGTGACAAGATGACAGATCTTAAAGCTGCAGAACGTATAGGTGCTAGACCTATTCTTGTTCGTACTGGTCATGGATTAGAAACTGAAGAAGACCTCAAGAAATTCTCAAGAGAGAAACTTAGAAAGAAGACCAAAGTGTTTGATGATCTTCTTCAGTTTGCTCAGAGGTTGCCTTAAGCAGCTTCCTCCATATCCTCAACAAGACTATCATTATAAGGATAATGCACTAGCTTACCTATGTCTGGTAAGTATAGATAGTTTATGTCTGAGTTCTTCACAGTGTTTATGGCATCCTGTAAAGTCTCAACTAGAGGCTGACCTGCTAGATTAAAACTTGTGTTAAACAGGATAGGAACACCAGTTATCTTATCAAACTCTTTTATCAGGGAATAATAGCTAGGGTTTTGTTTCTTGGTTACAGTCTGAATACGACATGTACCATCTACGTGTGTAATCGCAGGAACTTCACCATGCTTCTCAGTCTTAAAGTCCATAGCATACATCATGTATGGTGACTCTTCTAGACCACGAGTTTCAAACCACTCTTCAAAGTTTTCTTGCAGCATCGAACCTGCAAAAGGTCTGAACCACTCTCTTCCTTTGACTGCGTTTACAAAGTCTTTACCATTAGTATCTGTAGGATCGTATAGTATAGAACGATTACCTAGTGCTCGTGGTCCTGCTTCAGAACGTCCTTGGAATAAAGCTACAATGTTTTTGTCTGCTATTAGCTTTGCTACATCAGCAGCTTTAACATCTTTAGTTTCTATATCACCAAGGTCATAGTCTTCTTTACGTTCAGGGCCAAGATAAAGAGTAGTCATAGGACGTATAGTCTTATCCTCTTTGTTCTTATCGTAGTGAATTATTTTAGCTAACCCTATTGCTGTACCACCATCGTGAGAGATAGGGTCAACAAAGATATTGAGATCAGGAAACCTCTCCTTGTAGTAGTAGTTGGCTACACAGTTAAGACCATAACCACCTGATATAACAATGTTTTTGTGTCCTGTTCTATCTACAGACTTTTCGATTAAGTCTCCTACAAGAGTTTGTGTCTCATCTTGCACAGCCCAAGCTAAGTCTTTTGCTGCATCTGTTACCTTTGTGTGGTCACTATGCCAAGCTTTAGGATCTTCTTTTAGTTCTAGTAAAGGGTGGCGTGAGTGATCTACGTAAGCACCTGCAGGGTAGTTAGGGGTAAATACGTTTTTGTTACCTCTGCCATTATAAAACAAACTAGGAATAAACTCGTTTCTTTTACCATATGGTGCAAGACCCATAGTCTTACCTGCTTCAATGTAACCAAAACCAAGATAGTGTGAGACAGCTTCATATGCTTTAACTATTGTTACAGCACTATCCATTTCTAAATCTTCACTTACTATACGTTGGGTATCGTAGTTTCCACCATAAGAAGTAAATACAGGTTTTATTCCCTCTTCATAGTCACAGTTAAAAATAGACTCTGTTTCAAAACCTGGGTTCTTAAACTCTTCATTAATTTCTATCTGTCTATGAGAACCAGACCCATCTACAATAACAGCAGCAGCCTGTTTAAATCCTGAGTTGTAAAAAGCATTTGCTGCATGACCTAGATGGTGAGCACTACCAACACTTATTATTTCCAGATTAGGGTTAAACTTTCTCAAAAAACCAGAGTAAGGATCTTCTCCTGTCCAAGGTAACTGTGGGAATTGTTCTGAAGTACCACCAAGAACTAGGATGTCTACACCATACTTTAGTGCTTCCATCATTCCTGCAAAAGGATTTCCATCATACTTACTACGAGAAAGTCTTTCTTCTTCTATGTAAAATTTTAATTCACCATCTACTACTAGAGCAGCAGAACCATTATGCCCTGGATTGATTGCTAAAATATTCATTACTTCACCTTCTTTTCAATATCTTTTACAATGTTAGTATACATTGCATTTATTTCTTCGTCACTAAAATCCATCAGAGTATCGTTAGCTCTGTCAGCTAGGTGACTCTCAAGACCTGAGATACGAATAGGTGAGTATTTCTTAGCATCCTTCTTTTCTACAATGTTAAAGTAATCTGGATAAGTTGTGTTGATAGCAAATGTAGAACCAACAATTACTGTTCCAGGAGTTCCTAATGCTCTAGCCATGTGTTGACCAACTGAGTCTACACCAATAAAGTAGTCTGCTGAACCAATAAATGCAGTCCACATTCGTAGGTCTGCCTGTGGTTTTACAGTATAGGTATCCTCTGCCATATGAAAATCTGGTTCAGCCATAAGAACTAGGTTGTACTTTACACTTAGCTTCTTAACTAGTTTTAGATACGACTGAGGATCAAGAGAACGAGATGATTCATCAATAATAGTACCAGTAGGATGTTTTTGTGCAGAACGTCCAAAGGGTTGTAACACAATGTTCTTTTGTTTTTTCTGCTGATTCTTTGCATCCAAGAACATACCTGCTGCATTAATCTCTTCCATCTTAGAGGTTTTAAGAACAGGTAGGCCTAGATCAGAATGATCATGCGTATCATTAATTAGAACATCAAAGGCTTCAGCTAAAGATAATTCTTGTTTAAAGTATCCTGGTACTCGATATGGTTCAGGAGATACAAGTTCTTCAGCATCTTTTATTACGTGGTCAAAGATACCTTTTTGTTCAGGGTTAAATACTTTGTCTTGTAGTTCAGGGATACCCCAGTATAAAGTATCCCATCCATGTACTAGTATAGCAAAATCGTCATGTTTCTTTGCATACTTTAGGAAAGCAGGTATAGATGCTACAGCACGACCTGCGCCCCCATCAATAAAAAATAGTTTTTTCACGAGTCTTCTTTCTTATTATTATTACCCATGAAGGGTGCTCGTTATTATAGTCTGATGTTAAACTAAATTCAAGAGGGTTGTGTAGGCCAGTCTATTATCCAAGGGTTAGTCACAGACGTAGGAAGGTTACGCAGTAAACCCCTGTAAGTAGCCCACGCAGCTTTCTTTTCGTCTGTTAAAGGAGAGTCAGAAGATTGAGTCCAGTCACTGTCACTAAGCTTTTTATTTCTAGCTAACCTGAATATATCTATTTGATTATTTTTAGCTTCATCTAGTGGAATCTCATCAGTAACTTCTAAATAAAAAGGCGTAGTATCAGGTTCAGCCTGGCCATACTTACCAAAGTTAGGGATAGCATATTCAAAAAGATCTATTACAGCATCATCAACACCCTCTTCTAATGACTCTATTGTAATAGTTCTTGGGTGTACTTCTGTATCCCACTCCATAACTTTCTTATTGTATAAGGATGTTGGGTGTGAATACAATATTTCAGACAGTATGCCATCTGAACTACTATTAAAAATAAAATAGTATTTCATTAATCTTTACCTTTTATAAATGAAGTAATTTTTTTATCTGTTTGACACACAGTTAATGTATCTAAATGAGGAACTGTTCCCTGAATACTCCCTTGAACTGCGTCTGTTATTCCTGTGTTAAAAGTTGAATAGCAATTATTTGATGGATTATAAATACCATGAATTAACCCAAGATTAGTAAAAATTACACCTGAACAAATCCACTGTTCCCCTGCCATTAAAAGCCTACACGTACTAGCACTATAACCACTGGTCCATTTTCTTCCTGAACTGGTTTTTGAAACTATACAACAAAAAATTGCTCCAGGAAATGTATCCATATTATAACTCATAATTTGCATGTTAAGACCACCACACACATTATGTATAGTATTAAGCCATCTAGTATTGCTTTGATTATAGAAAAGGTAGCAAGAACATTCACACTGTTGTTTAGCCCCTGGAAAAGAATTACCTGAAGTTGTTCCCATGCAGCAGACAGTTGCTTGGTTACAAGCACCAGTTATACACCACATAGTTGCAAGACCTCTTGCTACATTATAAGAACACAATCTACAGGTTGCACAATTCCAGTATTTAAATCCATGATGTTCATTACAAATACAGTGATTGTTATATTCTGCTTGAATAAATGCTGTAGGTAGACAGATTTTAAAGCAACATGTTTGGCAATTATGGCTAGTGTTAAGGTGAAACTTTTTCAGTTTTAAACATTCACCATTCTGATCATGAGCAACAATAAATCCTGCTAGACAAGTAAGAGTATCACAGGAAAGAAAGAATGCGTTATCAAATGATTGGGGGAAGGCAGAGCCTTCACCTTTATTGTCACAAGATCTCTGATAGACTGCAGTAAGATCATTGTATTTACAGTAGTCCATACCACTGTTATTTTTAGTTTTTCTTGCTTGATCATTTCTATCTCTGTCGCCCCAATGGTTATTACCATTTTGATCAATAGCTGGCATACCCACAAACAAACACATAGCATCATTACATCTACGATTTTGTGTTAGGTTGTTGTAGTTTAAACAATTTACACAGTTACTCCCATTTGTAAGGTTGACTTTACATACGCAGTTTTGGCAAGCACACTTTAAATAAATTGTGTCATTAATACATCTGCAACATCCTCCCAAAAAGAAGTAATGAAGACCAACAGGTAAAATTCCACACTGCTGTGATGTCCAAGATGCGAGATTACAGACACAACAACCATTTCCACAATGATTTACTTTAACAAATTGGTTAGTACAAGAAGGTGCAGAGATGCAAGCTTTCCAAAAAAACTGATCACAAATAAAGTACGCATCTCCACTTACATCAGTAGCACCTGAAGTACCATTATTAAGAACATTACAATTTTCACCTCCAAAAATGTAACAAGCATTTCCTTTAAGGTGGACTAAATAGACTGAAGAACCTGCATAACAACTATTATTCCTAAACGCAATTAAACTAACTACTGAAGCACAACATTTTGGTCTATCATAACATAATGTGTTTCGTTGACAAATTGTCTGCTGTCTTCCACGAGTCCAATTAGCACAGCCCACAAGAGTTTGTATACACTGGACACATGTGTGACAAGTGGGAGCACCTGTAGTAGTTGTACATATTTTAGCTAATGATATTGAACCACATCTACTATCACAATTAAATACGTTAAAACTTTGAAGCATAGATGTGCCTTCAGTTAAAAAACACATCCAACATCCTGCTACACCTGCGCCATTTGACAGTGTTGAGTTATTACAACAACCTACATCACAACAGTTTATAAAGGTAACAGCACAAGTAGAGTCACAGTTAATAGCTGTAATAAATTTTGCGTAGTCTACTAATGCACTGTCACACTGACAAAACCTACAGCTAAAAATTACAAACCCATTATGTGCAGGTGCTACACCAAAGTTACACTTACATACAGTTCCATTAATTTCACCTACTTTAGTGTATTCTCCACTCACAGTTTTAAATGTTACAGCTTTGTAGCAACAAGTAGGAAAATCATATGTTACTGCTGAAAAACCCTGACAACAGTCATGAAAATTTGTTTCAGTACTAGCAAGTGCTCCCCCAGTAAAAATATCTATATCTGATAAAGGATTAAATGGTGTAGGTTTTGAAAACTTACCTATTACCCACTCACCCTGTTGAGCACTGTTGTCATACAGTGAAGCATCCACTGCTCCTCCAGGAAGTATAGCAGTTAAAACACAACTTGTGTTATCTCGTAAAAGAAAAGTAGTTGTAGTGTTTTCATTTTTTATTACATAAGTAGGAGATCCTGGGGATAGAGAAGTTGCGTTGGGAAGGGTAATATTCCCACTAGGACACTCACAGGTTAAACAAATAGCTAAAGATCTATTGCTGTCTGCACAAACTGTGTAAGAAGTAGTGCCAGTAACTAAACCACCACCACCCCCTGCAGGGCCATCAGAACCACCACTTGCTGCAAATGTTGAATATGTACTCATTCTATTCCCTCTTTATTGTGCTATTGCCCAACCAATAGTTGAGTTAACAAACTGTAACTGAAAAGCTGCGTAAGCTGCATCGACAGTCATATCCTCACCAAGGCTCATAATATTAGATCCATTACGTCCAATGATACAATTATTGTTACCACCTATTTCTGTGATAGCTACTGTATCCCCTGCACTTGGACTAGCAGGTAACGTAAGTGTTACTGCAGAACCATTTAAGATAACTCTAGTATCTTTGGTAGCTGTCGCATTTGAAGTAACTACAGTAGGCGTAAGCTCTTTTTGTTTCGTATCCATTTGAGTTTGTATTGCTGAAGTAACACCAGTAGTATGACTTAGTTCTGCAGCAGATGCTGTCACCCCATCTAGTTTGTTTAATTCAGCAGCATTAGATGTAATAGCTGCACCACCTATCTGCAAAGCTGTAGAAGCATTAAGAGTAGGTACTGTAGCAGTTCCTGTGAAGGTAGGGTTTGCAAGAGGAGCAGCGCCTGTTACTTCTGCCACAGATATTGCACCATCAACCAGGATACCTCCTGCTGACATAAAGTCTGCTAAATCTCTTGCTTTACTCATATTTTAACCCTTTCTTACACAGGTGGATCGTAGTTTATAACTTTAACTTGCCCTGGATCAGTACCACTTCCACTTAAAACATGTTTGGCTCTAAACTGTGCATTTGCAGCAACATTCATTACAGTCAGATAAGCACCACTGCTATCAGAATTAGTAACATACATTTTGTCATTGGTATCATCTAAAACACCATATTGAGGTGAGTTTAAATTAGTAGTTCCACCAGTTGTTTGTCTTACAAAAGTAGGATTATTAATGTTACTTACATCAATGGTTACAAGTTTATGGTTGTTTGCCTGACTCATATTATACATGTAATTTCTAGTTCTATGAAATATATTTACTTTAGCACCATCTAAACTTCCAGATTTACTGAAGGCACTAGCATTAGCAATTTGATCTGTATTTGAACCAGAGGTAAATCCTTCTTTAAAAAGTATTTGTTCTTGAGAGGTACTTGAAATAGCAATAAAAACATTGTCACCATTACCACTAGGTGCGATACCAAGACCTCCATACCCTGAAGAAATATCCTGATCATCTCTATCTTGTACTGATGATCCATCGTATTCTAATAATTGTAATTTACCAGGACTACCATTAGAGTTTGAATATGCAAAACCTGTGTCTGGATCAACAGAAATATCAAATTGACCTGCGTTATTCCCACCTGTACCTCTGTTTCCAAGAAGACTAAAACTACTTTGATTGGATACATTTATCGCATAAACTTGATTTTCACCAACAACCCAAAGCCTACTATTTGTAACGTCAATATCACAAGCAAACAAAGGGTCATTTGAACCTACATTAAGTGTGCTACCTAAAGACATACTTTTAGGATTAGATACATCTATAACACCAACACGCCTTGTTGAGTTTCTTGTGGAAAAATATATTCTTTTGTTAGTTTGATCTGCTGCAATTCCAGAAACACCATTAAGTGTACCACCACTAATTGTATCAATTTCTACAGGATTATTTGGATCACTTACGTCAATAGCATGTATTGTATCTATTTCTTGATTTGCTACAAATACAACAGATGTAATTGATGCTCCTGCTGCTGCACCAATGCCACCAAACCCTCTAGCTGAAGCTGCACCAAATGTTGAAAGTAAAGGAGCCATATTATTCCTATGCAAACTGTGTTTGAGATGCTAACACTGTGAATGTAGCATCTGCTGTTTTGATAATCGTGAATGAGTAAGCATCAATACTAGATGCGTTACCTCCTGTAGGGGCTGTCCCACCTGACCACTTTGGTGTTACTGATGAACTATCAACCTGATACGCATTTAAATAATATGCAGTAGAACCTTGTGTCATTGCAATAGAAACAGTTAATGACTGACCAATAGCCAAGTTAGAATTTACATTTGTAAAATTTATAGTTCTGTTTCCACCTTGATTTGCAGTGTAAAGTTCAACAGCTTGTGCAGTTGTATCAAAAGTAATTGTTCCAGTAGTAGAGGTTTGTACTGTTACTTTCTCATACACTTCTTCAATATCAAGTGTACCATCAATTGTTGCTTTTGTTGTAAATGTTGGGCTTGCAGTTGGTGCTTTTGTATCTAATTGAGTTTGTATTGCTGATGTTACACCATCAAGATAACCAACTTCTGTTGTAGTAATTCCTGATGGAAAAGTAGGTAAGTTTGCATCGTATGCTAAAACGTTTGTTCCTATGGCTACACCTAGAGTTGTTCTAGCTGCTGATGCGTCAGCATCATCAACAAGTGTTCTAGCAAATGAAGAGAAGTCTGTTACAGCATATGTATCAGAACCACTCGTAAAAATTATTTTATCTGCTGCAGTTGTTAGTCCTGCAATTGAAGTTAGACCTGCATCGTAAGCCTGTACGTTAGATCCAATAGCTACACCAAGATTTGTTCTTGCTGTTGATGCACTGTCTAAATCAGAGAGGTTGTTTGATTCTAGTAAATATCTAGCATCAGACTGTGTTTGTGATAAATGATCAGCTAAAGTAAATGTACCATAAGCTACAATATCAATTATGTCACCTACAGTAGCTCCAGATGCAAGAACTATACTAGTTCCTGATGTAGCTGTAAAGTCTGTTCCAGATTTTAATTTCAAACCATTCATAAATACATCTACAAAACCAGAATCGTATGTAGCTGCAAACGTTGTTTGATTTGCAGTGGCTGTGTAAGTGTTACGACTTGAAGTTCCATTAACAGATGAACCTGCAGCAGTCCAAGAACCACCACTAGTTCTAACATTCATAATATTTGTGGTGCTATTAAAATAGAGAGCACCAGTAACTAGGGCATCCCCATCGTTGTCTACACTAGGAGCAGATGACTTAGCACCAAGGTATCTGTCATCAAACGAATCAAAACTAGCTGCTGCAGAGGTTGCACTAGAAGCAGCCCCAGTTGCAGAGGAAGCACTAGCAGTAGCACTTGAGGCAGCAGCAGTGGCAGAACTAGCAGCAGCAGATGCTGAAGTAGAAGCTGCAGTAGCTGAACCAAGTATGCCATCTACATATGTTTTTGTTGTGAGATCAGCACTTGCACTTGGTGTATAACTAGCAGTAATTTTGTTACTACCTACTGCCAATGCACCTGTTAATGTACCACCTGCTAATGGTAAGAATGTATCTGTTGTATACTTCTTAGTTGCTGCATCTTGGTTAGCTGTTGGATCACCTAGCCCTGTAATCTTGCTAGTACCCATAGCTATAGCACCAGACATTGTACCACCTGCTAGTGGTAGCTTGGTAGCTATACTATTTGTAATAGTTGTAGAAAAATCTGCATCATCACCTAACGCAGCAGCAAGTTCATTTAATGTATTGAGTGTTCCAGGTGCTGAGTCAACAAGCCCTGCTACCTCTGTATCCACATATAATTTTGTTGCTGCGTCTAAATCAGAACTAGGTGCTGTAAGATTAGTAATCGTTGCAGATGTACCTGCGTTCATATTTAGACTGCCATTAATAGTCACATTAGTAAATGATGATGTGCCTGAACCTGCAGTTACGTTACCTGTTAAATCCCCTGCTACGTCACCAGTAACATCACCTGATATATTACCTGTAACGTTACCTGTAATGTTTCCAACAAAATTTGTGTTTGCTGTAACTGTTGTGCCTGTTATGGCTGCAGGTGTACTACCCCCAATAACAGCAGCATCAATAGTACCACCATTAATATCAACAGTCGCCAGTGTCGCCTGACCAGATGTAGCAACAGTTGTAAAGCTACCTGACGAAGCACTAGAAGCACCAATTGTTGTGCCATCCACAGCACCCCCATTAATATCGACTGTAGCATGTGTTGATGTTCCTGTGCTTGTTAAGTCTGTAAATGTACCTGCACCTGCAGAAGACCCACCAATAGTAACACCATCTATTGCTCCACCATTAATGTCTGCAGTTGTTATTGTAGTAGTGCCTGAAGCTGTAAGATCTGTAAACGTACCTGCAGCAGCAGTTGTATTACCAATAGTAGTGTTGTCCATTGCACCTGAGTTAATATCAGCAGATGTAATAGTTGTTGTACCTGTAAGAGCAGATGTACCTGTAACAGCAAAAGTGCCACCTACAGCAGCATTACTAGAAGCAGCTAGTGTTGTAAAACTACCTGCTGCTGCTGAGTTTCCACCTACTACTGCACCATCAACAGTACCTCCATTTATATCTGCAGTGGTAGCAACTAAAGATGTAAATGTACCTGCTGCAGGGGTAGTACCTCCTATTACTGCACCATCAATTGTACCACCTGTAATGACAACAGAATCAATGTAACCTATACCATCAATGTACAGATTTTTGAACTCTGCTCCTGTAGCACCAAGATCTATATCATCATCAGATACAGGTTTGAGGACACCATCCTCTAGTCTAATTTGCTCTACAGCAGAAGAAGATACCTCAGTAAAAAAACTAATTCTGTTATTTGATGTATCTACAACAACTTTGTTTAGGGCGTCAGCATCAGCTATGCGAGGAACGTTAGCTCCCTCACCTGTACTGCCATCATGTTTGTGTCCACTTGCTGCAGCAAAGGCATCTCGCAAAGCATTGTATTCTGCGTTTACTGGTGCAGCTTTAATGACTGCATTAGCAATAATGTCAGCTACTGATTGTCTTGTATAACCTGCCATTTAAAGTCTATCCCCCACGCCAAACGTCACAACTATGCCTTGAATACTGTGTGAAGCATTTGAATCATTTGTAACATATTTTAAAGAAACTGATTTACCTGAACCTGATATATTTGTACGTTGTACTGGTGATGGATTACCATCAAATATAGCTGTACTATTATAAGCAGCTTCATTGTAGTATGCTGCAGCACCCTCAGTACTCAAAGTAAAGTTTGTTGGACTTAAAGATTTTGGATCTTCGTAGTCATATACTACAGACATCACAATCTCGTTATCTCCCTCAGAACGTAAATAAGTTGCTACAGTATAAAATATTTTTCTTTGTTCTGGATCTTGCATATAAAGAAAGGGAGTCTGATAAACACTAAAGATATTTGTTCCTGCAAAAGTATTGCCCTGTTCTTGTCTGTGAACTTTACCTGTGCTATCTCCATGAATTACAAATTCATTTTGTCCTATGTATCCACTAGCTGCAGAAGTTGCTGAGATACCTAGCATCTGGCTGTACTCAAACTGTAGCCCATTAGGTGTTTCTCTAAAGCCACCTATAATACCCTGTGAATCTGCTGCTCCAAAGAAATATCTAAACTGAGTCTTCTGTTTAATGGTAACAGCATTTAGTGTATCTAGATCAATATCAAATACAATATCTGTAAAGATAGACTGAATATTTTTAGATACTGTTTCTAGATTAACGTCACCTATTTTAGATGTACCTGAGATTGGGCGTAGACCATCCTGGGATAAAAATAGTAAGTCACCACCAATTTCTATAACACTGTCTGTAGCTAAACACCCAAGGTCATCTGTAACAGTCTGTAGCGCAAAGTTGGCTAGTGCTGTCCCTGATAACTTTTTAATATTGGTAGAACCAAAAATGTAGAGTTCATTCCTAAAAGACTTTATAGCTACAATAGGAAACCCTACATTTACTACTCCTGCTCCACTGGCTGAAGCAAAGTTTGTTTCTGCTAATGGAGCACTAAAGTAAAGATTTGTTTTTTCTGCAGGATCACCTGCTAGAAATAAATGATTTTGAAATACTGCAGAATACTTAGGGTCTGTAGGTGCATCTGAATGAGTAATCTGAGTATATGTCGAACCATCATAAGTAGCTGCAGGATTTATTCCATCTGTAAGCACAACCTTTGGGGAGCCAAAGTTTAGTTTAGAAAATCTAACTTTAGTTACGCCTACCATTGTAGGTGAACCTGAAGTACTTACTGCATCCCAGGCTGAACTAGAGTTATTAAATTTATGTAAGTAGTTATTACCTGATGAGGGTTTACGAGCAGCTAAGATTCCATCGTTAATTCCATCGACTACTGCTACACCTAGAACATTTCCTGTCCCTGTTACAGTTCCATAATCATTAGAAAAACCATTTATCTTTCTGTAGCCACCAGTAACAGCAGGTTCGTAATTGATAAGTGTAATAGCAGAGCCAGGTTGTGTCTCACCCTGAGATAACACGTCACGACTGGTATTCAATCCACCCTGAGCAAACACCTTAAAAGAGGCAAGATTGTCAGCCATTAGAGAACTCTTCCTAGAACCTGATTAGAAGAAGTAACTCTATCAACTACTGTTGATCTTATTCTTAGGGGTTCATCAACAAGTAGTCTTCTCATTGATTTAATACCATCTTCAAAATTGTTTTGGTGCATTGCAGCACTCTGCTCATTAGACCTAAACCTCATCATGTACATCATAGCACCATCAATAAGAACGTGTTTGAACCTATCTGGCACGATTGCTGTATCATTAAAAGCAGTTAGGTCTGCAGGAAACTTGTAATAAATATATTCTATTTCGTAGGCTTGATCTGCTATAGGAGTTACACCAAACTTTGCTTCATCAGTCTGATATACTAAAGTTGGCGCAGAGATACCTGTTTGATCTCCTGTGTCATCAAAGTGTCTGTACTTTTGAATGTACTCTTCGTAGCTAATTGTAGGAAGAGACATAGGACTATTATCTACAGATGTTAGCTTCTTAATATAAAACGTTTGCCAGTCTGCCCTAGAATAATCAGCAGGAAAATCGTATTGTCTAGTTCCTGCTACTAGAGTTTGTGTGTTTGTTGTTTTTAGAAAAGGCCATTCTTGGCCTGTCTGTAAGATATTTCTAATGGAGTTGTTTACTGCATCCTTAGCTAATGCTTGAACATTACGTACTGCCCCAAAGCCATCTCCTGCTGTATCAAGAGTAACTTCATTTAACCTACGTAGTAATTCGTTAACTAACGCAACGTATGTAGCCATTACAAAAATCCTTCAGATAAGCTAAAGGGGCAAGTAGCCCTGCCCCTAAAGTTTTATTTATGCTAGTAGATCACGATCTACATCAACTGGTCTTACTCGACCAGAGATACCTGTATCTACACAACATGCGACAACACGAATGCGTCCTGATGTAACATCTGCAGAAGAAGCAATCAACTTAACGTCAATTGTATCTGTAGCTGTTACGTGCTGTGTAAATGTCAGAGTACCTGAAGTGGTCATAGCAGCACCATTTGAACCTGATGCTAAGAAACCTGCAGATGAAACGTCACCACCATCAACAATGTCATCGCCTTCAGCAAAGTCAATGTCAACAGTTGGAGATGAGCCATTGACAGCAGCTTCAACTTCAGCCCCTGCAAATAACACCATAGTGTTAGCAGGAATCTCTAGTAGTTGAAAGATGTCGCCATTAGCAGCAGTCCAACCTGCAGCAGTCATCTTGTCAAAGTCAAGTACAGCCTCTCGCATGTACATACCATTTGATTGGAAACGTGATTTAGCCTCAGCAATACTGTCAGAGTTAACCCCAGTAGTTGCTTTTGCTGTCATATCATAAGTAGCCATAAGTCAATCTCCCCCTAAGCTGCGTTATATTTAGCAGTGACGATTGCTTCTGGACGTAGGATCTTGCGACCATATAGGTGCATTCCCCTCACAATGTCAGCAAAGCTATCTGGATCACGATATGTTTCAGTCTTACTGATCTGCTCTGCAGTTGCTACTGCTGAGTCATGACCACCAACGATAACACCAAAATTAGTGTTTTGGTTGGCTGATCCTGAAGTCCCTGAACCTGATCCTACTGCAGGAAGGTTTGAGGAAACATACATTCTAAAACCATGCATGTTATTCAGTACTAGACCATTACGTAGTGCACCTGATTCACCATAATCAGCATTTAAATATCGAGAATCCTCGTCTGCTAATATTTCCATGAACACAGGGTCAACAACAAGCCACCTATTTTGTGTATCAACTTGCTGTTGATCCATCAAACGTTTCATGCGTGAGATAATCATCGCAGGGGAAACTGTTGCTGTTGGTAGTGCTGTTGCACCAGGTAGACGTGCTGCTACTGGGATCGAATGATCTGCAGCAGAAGTCGTTGTGATGTTACCAAATGAAGACTTGATAAGCTTCATTGAAGATAACAATTCGTCAGAACCTGCAGTTGTAACTGCTTTAGTTCCATTCACTACGTCATTCACTGCACCTGCTTTTGAATGTAGAGCAGACTGTTTGTAACCTGATAGATAACCAAGAACTTCTTGGTCATGCTGATCAGCCAAACGATATGCTGCACGATCAGTTGCAAGCTGCATGAAATTAGAATGTGAGTGCGCTTCCTCAATATCGTCGATCTTAAAAGCATAGTAGTTCGCTTTATCTACGACTAGAGAAAAGTCTTCGTCATCAAGATCCTGTGCTGAAACCTGTGTACCCCTAGCATAGGCGTTCACAGAAATTTCTGGCTCCTTGATAATTTTTACTGTATCTCCTTGGGCAGAAATCTCCCCAAAAAAATCAGAGTTAGTTATGTCGCCAACGACTGTACTCTTGCGAAAAGCAAGCTGTACTTTTTTGCTATAAATGACGCTAGAAAAGTTCCCATTGGGCAAATTTCCATAGCCACTTGCTGTTTGAAAAGCCATGATTAAATCCTCCATGATATTTGGCTTAAGAAAAAGCTTAAACATCTGAAAGAGGCTGTACGTTTTCTAGGGTGCAGTAAGTACTTAGATTGCGCCTCTAAATACTACTGGGCCTATACTTGTCCAGGTAGTTCTTTATAGTTTAGACTTTAATGAAAAGTATCCTTGAAGGTAGTCCATAAGGAGGCTTCAAGCTAGATACTGGTAGTTATATAGATGACTTTAAATAAGTCAACTATTTATCTGGTTGCCCCAGATACGTCATAGACAAACTTACCCTTTCGCATGGATTCGTTTATTTCGTCCTGACGTTCCTCAAACTCCTTATTAGACATCTTAGCTACGTCAGACTCTTTGATTTGTCCTGACACACCCTTGGCATCAATAGAAGTACGAGTTCCCTTTGTAACAGTAGACGCTGCAGCTTTCTTTGTTTCTTTCTTGGCTGCAAGTGTCAAACCATTATCAACTTTATATAGATCAATTACACGAATAACAGAACCAGGATCATCCATATTTTCATACAAAGCATCCTTAACCCACTTAGGTTGTTCTTCTACCCAATTGTGGAATCCTTCTGATTGTCGTAGATCATCAAAGTCATCATGAGTTTTACGTATTACATTTTCTGCTTTCATACGTATTGCCTCAGAATGAGCTTCATCTAATTCTTTTAGACGTGACTCAGCCTTGCTAAACATTTCTTTTGCTTTCTCTGAAGCAATGCGTTCTACAATACCTGCTACGTCTGGATATTCTTTTGCCCACTTCTCTATGTCTTCATCAGACTTAGGGGGAATAATACTATCTTTTGCTTTACGCTTCTCAAGCTTTTCTAGTCTTTGATTCCAATCTTTTTCTTTGTCTTGCATATGTCTACGCAAGTCACCATATCGTTTCTTAAAAGACTTTTCTTCAGGACTTAGTCCTTCGTCTGAATTGTCTTCCTGTGTTTCGACTTTCTTGGATTCTTGTTCTTCTTGTTTGGAATCATCTGTGGCTTGTACCTGGTTGTCCTCAGTATCTTCGCCACTGGGTTTATCCTCAGCAACTTCTTCACCACGAGCCTCTGCCTCTAGTCTAGCAATCTCTGCTTCTTCTTCTTCTATTCGTTTTTGTTTTTTAGAGTGGTTGAACCCACGATCTACAAAACCTGCTGTCTTGGGTTTTTCTACTTCTGTTAATTCAGGCATTTAAAGTACTCCTTATGTTGGGGCCAGGAACCATTCCTGGGTAGCCTTATTATTATTTTTTCTTTTTGCCTTTGGACATTAGTCCACCTTTATTAAGTTGAATTGTACCAGTTTGAGCGCCACTTTCTAAACCTTCTATTACATCAGCTAACTGTTTTTCTGTTAGTTCTCTGTTTTCAGAACCTTCTTCACCAGACTTATCTAAGATGTCTTGGATTGTTGTTCCAGAAGGGTTATTACCTCCACCAGATTGAATATTTTCAAGTGCTGTTGATGCTACACCTTTATTATCAGAGAGTTGTTTATCAATTGCATCTTCTCTATCCTGTAGGTTATTATACTTTTTGTCTTCATCACTAAAAATTAATTTTCCATCTTTTTCTGTGTATCTCATATTTAATCTATCAAGAACAGACTTAGCATTATTCACGCCTGTAGCTAAAATACTATCTAAGCCCTGACCTGCGAGGTTTTGACTAGATTTTACTGTTTCTAAAATTTTATCTATTTCTGTTGTATCCATGCCTTGAGCCTCTGCTAATATTTTAGAAGCCTCTAACGCAGACACTTGTTGTAGACCAAGAGCAGTTGAACCTACACCTGCTAGCAAAAATCCTGCAGGACCACCTAGCACTGCTGCCCCTAGTGTACCTGCCTTTAAAAGTTTCTGGGCTGTAGATGGATCAGCCAATTGTTTTGCGTATGCCAGTGGATCAGTCCAGTCCACACCTGACCCAAAAGGTTGTACAGGTTTAGGATCTTTTGGATCTTCTCCTCCACCTCCACCTCCAGTATTCTGTGTAGCTTCAAAGGCTGCAATAGCATCTATAAGCCCAGAGCTACCCTGTAGATAGTAGGGGGGTTGAGTATACTGAACATCAGAAGGAGGTTGCACTGTACCATTTACATACGTAATAACTCTTACATCAGAAGAATTTTCTGCGTTAACAAATGTTTTAGTCAGTGTAATACTTTTTGGTTTTTCTGGTTCAAATAAAGTACCACCTACTGTTGTATAGTTTGCAGCGTTAAAGGGTTGACCACCACCTAGTTGCTGTGCCTGTTGTGTGTAATTTGTTAGGTCTGGTGTTGCAGTAGTTATAACACCTGCGTTAGCAGCGATAGGTTGTACAGCAGGTGCTCCTGCCATAGGTTGTCCACTCATGTTCTGCTGAACTTGCTGAGATGACATTGGCTCTCCACCAATTCTACCATTAGTCTCCATAGTTTGTAAACCCTGTTTAGCTTGTCCACGTAGGTTTTCAAAAAAGTTAACACCATAATATCTAAGAACATCAGCAGGAACTACGTACTCACCCTCAGATAACATAGCAGGAATATCGTCACGAACTTCTGTAGCCATAGAGCCAGGAGGAATTGGATTACCAGAAACAGGATCTTTATTCATACCATCGTCTTTAATACCACCCTGCTGCATAAATGCCATTTCCATTTGATCGTTCATTGCTACCCCACCCTCATACATTTCTTTAGGTTGTTGTTTACGTTTACTTGATATTATATTACTTAATCTTTGGCTAAAAGCATCTGCTTCTTCATCACTTTTAAACTGTATAAAGTCACCCTTTTCTATCGCCATCTTATATGCTTCTTCAAGTGAGAGTTTAACTAGTTTACCCTCTATCATTCTTATTGTTGGAAAAAGTTTTCCATCGACAGAAGTAGTTCTTATAGATTCTTCGTTTTCAGTTGTAGGTGTTGTAGGGTCTAATGCTCTTTGTAACCAAGATGGGGGTGTTTGTTTTTCTTCAGCTAAACCACCCTCGTTAAATTTTGGAATTAAACCCATGTCCTCTGGGGCTGACTTAGAAGCGTCTACCTCAATGTAGTCATAGAGTGGGTGATCATTATATCCTTTTGGATTCTTGTCTGTTACTTTTGTTGATATTCTAATAGTGCCTATCTGCTCACCTAGCTGCACGTCACCTACAGTAACAGGACGTAGGTTAGGCTGTGGAACTTTACCTGTCTTTTTGTCTGTTTTAGTTAACCTATCCATACGAACAGGTCCAACAAACTGAG
>Ga0209336_10000248_pt1 | contig 27598 bp, 42 predicted proteins | sample LinPmetageLP32_FD_184042 | JGI IMG/M metagenome (GOLD analysis project Ga0209336, IMG submission 184042) | Marine viral communities from the Pacific Ocean - LP-32 (SPAdes) (version 2) | ecosystem: Environmental > Aquatic > Marine > Oceanic | place: Pacific Ocean | collected 2009-08-23
CACGAAGCACACACGACACTATCAAAGAGTAGTATGTGGGTGGCTATAGATAGGCTTTGGCTCGCCTTGTATCACTCATCCTAATTACCACAACATCCTGCGGATCAAACCACTGCCACCGTACGACCAATCTGAACCACATTGAGCCAGGATATTAGTATGGTAATGAGGTTGACATACGAAGGATCCATGCTATAATTGAGACATAATCCTCTCCTTCTGACCATATCTTCACCCAATTGAACCGTAGGCCTACCGTACCCGCAATCTGGCTCACGGTGGCACATGGCGTCCCCTGAATTACCACGGTGGCTAGGGCCTTCCACATTTGTAAAAATTTTTATACTTTTGGGGAGAACCAGATCTAAAATATAATCTTCTACCAAACCAGGGGGTTGACGGATCTGCAATCTGTGTTATTATTAACATATGAGAACATTAGGACCACTCAAGAGAGATTATGACACATTCAAGACAGCCGCTTTCACAGGCTACTCAATACCAGCGGAACTAATGGAGACCGTTAGACCCTGGATACTTGAACAATTCCGTCAATGGAACATTGACCGTAAAGACACATTCAACCCAGCCTGGGATCTAGGCTTCGCAGAATTGCGGGACCTACAAGACAAGCACACAGCATTAACCACATTGGCCAAGATATACAAGGAAAGCACTTTGGAATATGATGCATTGGGTCGTAGCAGGATCAAACAGGCACAACGAAAATTCAAGAGAGACGCTGGAGGCAGGGTTGGTAAAGGCTTTTACCGTTATGCTCTCAAGGCATTCTATCTATTTCAGGCCTAACGCACAATTTTCTTGCTGACGCAAAAAAACTTTTTTAACGCACACAGGTTGACGGATCACAGAAGTGTGCTACAATTAACACAAACAAGGAGAAAATATGTATAGAACAAAAAAATACAATTGGAACAATTTTGAGGAGATCAGTTTAGAAAGCAACAAGTTGTTGTTTGAGATCACATACATGGATCCCAAGGAGCAATACTATTGTGCCAACACAGCCAATATGGGTGGTTATGAAGATGTCAAGAGTGGCAAGATAGAAGTACCCATTGAGATGGGTGGATGCACAATGGATGATTGCGGACACGGACCAGTGAAATTAAGCGATGCCATCAATCAGACTGCTGATTGGTTGGATGATGACTGCGTTATCACTGGGTGGGAGATCAAACCCTGTGATGAGAACGGACAGCAGGTCAACAGAGAATCAAGTGAATTTGCCAAATGGATAATTGAGAACAGCACAAGGGTTGGCAATGAGAAAAAAGCAGGATTGAGGAATGCTAACGGCACATTGACAGGTTCAAATGTGATCAAGTTTCCAAAAAAGAGCACTGGATGAACGAACGAAAATTCACCAGGGAGATATGCGAAAGGATATGGCAAGCAGGTGGTAGGATCATGAGCACCAGGACCAACAAGCATCTTGTTTTCCACACAACCCTTTCACCCAAACCTTTGGTGTTTGCCAAGACACCCAAATCATACGCACGACAATCAGATGTGATAGACAAACAGATCAAGCGACACATCAAATACCATCCAGCCTAACAGGTTGACACACACTCACAATATGCTATAATAGTACAGAGACACACATTCACCCTGTCCTCGTAGTTGCATATGGTAGACAGGGTCGCGTGCTCCACACCAGGTGTGTGTCTCGCTACCAGGTGTGGTGGCGGTCACGACAGCACCACTACACCATTTTTACCAAAACTGCCAAATACCAACTCAGCCAAATTAAATATCATGGGCACAGATCCTGGATTGTGTTGTTCTGTGCCTTTTCCGTTGACTTTCTGCTGTGTGTTTTGTTATAATACTAAATATAAGAAACAAACAGATACGACAAAAAGGAGAACACAATGGCAAAGACAGGCAGACCCAAAAAAACACCAGAGGACAGGATCCGTGAATTCTGGCGCAAGGTGGACAAGACAGGTGACTGCTGGTTGTGGCAGGGTAGCATAGACAACAATGGATATGGCACACACTACAAGGGCAGACCCCATCCACTCTTGGTCAAGGCACATCGTTATGCCTATGAACTGCACACTGGCCAACAGTTTGATGCATGGACGGCCATCGCACACACCTGTTCAAACAGACATTGTGTGCGTCCAGAACATCTCAAACAGGGTACCAAGATGAGACACACCATGTACACCAACAGGCAGAGGGGACCCAGACCACACATATGGAAGTATGGACCAGATCCTGCCCGCAAGCGACTGCACCTGGCTTTCATGCGAAGCAAGGCACAGGCCAAGTTCCGTTCAGAGACATGGGCAATGGATTTCTATGACTTTGAACAGAGATGGGCGGGTCGTTATGCAGAGACAGGCATAGCATCCTCATCACCCATCATGGCCAGACGAGATCCCATGGGTCCATGGAGCCTTGACAACACAGAACTCAGGATCAGAGGTGAGAACCAGAGCAGGATGCACTCCATAAAAAGAGAGATGGGACTGCCACCCGCACACAGATTCAACAACAAACCATAAGGAGAAAACATGAAGACACAAGACAAAACACCATTGACAGAACAAGAGATAAGAGCCGTGGTCACGGTGATTGACATAGCCTCAACCAGAGGTGCTTTCAGAGGCAATGAAATGTTGGGAGTGGGCACACTTTACAACAGATTGAACGGCCTGATACAACCAGAAACCATGATACAAACAGGAGACAAAGATGAAAAGAACAACGGATCAAACAATCAGTAAAAAGATAGACGATCTCATACTTGAGAAGAACAGCATGGAACTGTTGGATCTCATACAAACAACAACCACAGAAACATACGAACAACGACAATCCAGGATAAACTCAGCAGGAGGCAAATACAATTTTGCAGACATCTGTGAAGCGGCAGGACATCTTGGTGCTGAATATGGACATGACTACGGAGATCATGGAGAGTCAGTGCCCAAGGACATCATATCCAGCAACTATCTCAGTTGGGCACAGAGGATACTGAAACGATTGCAACAAAACGGAGGCGAAAAATGTTGAAAGATAAATGGCAGACCATTGGAGAGATACTGGCAGAATTTTTCCTGTTGATATGGAATGATATGAAAAAACATGGACAACCAGTCAGAGACAACCTGGAACTGTGGCAGACCGTGGATGCACTCAAAGATGAAAAGGGCAAAGACATATGGATGATGATATGTAAATTGGCCTCACAGAGTTCTAGATATGATCTGGCAACCAAAATACACAATCAAAACCTGTTGTCACAGAGCAAGTTCCGTGTGAGGGCGACACATGAAAGAAACAAATCATGTGAGAACAATACCAAAGCATGGAAGACCATAATGTGTGCCAATGATGTCATACAAGACTCTAAAAAAAGAAATAATTTCTTTGGATTGTTTGAATGATCAAAAGATATACATTGACCACAGGCTTGAACACAACGCCTGCACAGATAATCAACCAATTGAATATCACAGGCATGGTAATGAATGATTTTGTTCGTTATGATGCTGAGAAAGGTTGGCAGTTCGCTGTCAAACAGGAAAACAACAAGATTATCACGATCAACTGTGATGAACAAAACGACATTGTTGCGATCATTCAATAAATATGTTTAAAGTTTCATAGGAGAACAACAGTGGCTTCAAAAGCAAAACTAACAACAAGATCAGCAAGTTCAACATCAGTAACTTCTGACAATCTAGGCAAAGGTTCAGAACTAACATTCAATGAAATGGATTCTAACCTAATCAATCTAAGAGATCAAACCATTGGTATAGTGGCAGACGATTCCGCAACCATCAACATAGGTGCAGGAGATAATCTCTACATACAGGGTGGTAACAATGTGACCACCGCAACCAATTCAGATGGTTCTGTGACCATAAACGCATCTATTTCAAGTTTTGGTGATCTAACAGCAACAGGATCAACAATTAATTCTCCATCCAATGCAGACATAACATTAGATCCATCAGGTTCAGGTTCAGTTGCCATAGACAAGGTGGCCATCACAGGTGGAACCATAACAGGAATCACAGACCTAACGGTGGCAGATGGTGGAACAGGTCGTTCCACATTCACCAGCAACGCAATCTTGAGAGGTGACGGCACAAACGCAATCGCATTTGGTGGTGATTTGACTTTCAATGGATCAGTTTTGGCAGTCACAGGTGATGCAACCGTTTCTGCAGATTTATATGTTTCAGGTACATCAACACTGGGTGGTGTCGCTGTTACTGATCATACAATAACAACAAGCAGTTCAAACGCAAATTTGTTTATTGAAGCAAGTGGCACAGGAACAATACAATTAGAAAATTTAAGCATAGCAGGTGATGGAGCAACAGTCACAGGTATCCTAGACGAGGATGCAATGGGCACTAACTCTGCAGTAAAACTTGCCACACAACAATCAATCAAAGCATACGCAGACACCAAAGCAGTATTAACAGGTTCAACCAACAACACCATTGCAACTGTCACAGGTGCACACGCACTTAATGGTGAAGCCAACTTGACATTTGATGGATCAACATTGGCAGTGACAGGTGCCGCAACAGTTTCAACAACATTGGGAGTCACAGGTGCATCAACACTGGATGGTGTATTGATTTCAGACAATCATATTTCATCCGCGGCTTCAAACGCAGACCTACACATAGACACATCAGGTACAGGAAAAGTTATCACAAACGCAATCCAAGTTGGAGTTGGTGATCAGACAGGCGGTAACATAATTTTAACAGACCAAGCAGATGGTTCATTCCAGACAGCACAATTTGCCAACCCTGGTATGTTGAATCCATCAGGACTACAGATTGATTCAGCAGGTTCATTCCACTATTCACAATTGATCCTAAACAGTTTTTCTACAAATGCCTACAACTCACTTTGGGCCACAAGATCAAACACAAACACACACGGTGCAAATGCTTTCCTAGATGTAGGAGATACTATATTCAATTTCTTTGCGGCAGGTTGGAACGGTGACACAGACGGTTCAGGTTATTTCTCTGCCAACGCACAAGTTGATATGTTTGCATCAGAGGCACATGATGCTTCCAACAGAGGTGGTGGAGTCAATATACGAACCATCAACACAGGTGCGTCATCAGGTGCAACTATAAAATTTGAAATGACAGACAATGTGGTTATTAAAAATCCAAAAGCGGCCACAACAGCGGCTTTGGCAGTGGAAGGATCAATAAGATTAAAGAACACAAGCAATCCATCCAATGTCACAGACTCTGCACACATATTTGCCAAAGACGATGGTTCAACATCAGAAGTGTATGTGAGAGATGAAGCAGGCAACGAAACCAAAATATCACCACACAACCAATCAGGTCAATGGGAATACTATTCAAGAAATGTTAATACAGGTAAAGTTTTCAGAGTCAATATGGAATCATTGATCAAAGAAGTTGAAAGACTATCTGGCAAAACATTTATAGAACAGGAGTAATACAATGGCTTATCCTACAGTAAAAGCAGGAACTACTCATGTTGACGCAGGCAGTGACAGTCCCAAACAAGCAAGAGCAGACATAAAACAAAACATAGACAATGTGAATGATCTTATAGATCATTTCAACAGCAGTGGTCCTATCTCAATACAGGGCAATGAAATCACAAGCACAAGATCCAATGATGACCTAATACTACAGGCATCAGGTACAGGCAAAGTTTCATCACCTGAAACAATAAACTTCAACACAGTGGGCAGAATGATCATCACTGATCAGGCCGCTGGAACATTCTCAACTGAAAGCAGTAGTTCAATTGGAATGTTATACAACAATGGAATACAGGTAGAGGCCGCGGGAAACTATGAATATCCTGCATTGGTATTGAAAACACATTCAGCAAACGGTTATCCAAACCTATGGGCCGCAAGATCAAAACACAACACATTTGGAAGCAACACACACCTAAGCAACAATGATATTATTTTTAAATTCTTTGGTGCGGGTTTTGATGGTGCAGATTACAACACACCACACGCGGAAGTTGACTTAAAAGCCGCAGAGGACCACGATGGTTCAGCACAGGGTGGCAAGATAGTTTTCTCAACAGCCACTAACGGAACAAAAGTTTCAGCGGCAAGGATGACGATGGACGATGATGTCACATCAGAAGTTAAATTTGAATTCAATAAAAATTACAAAGAAAAAATCACAGCATTATCAAGTGCCACAACCATAGCGGTTGATTGCAGTCTGGGAACAGTCTTCACATCAACACTATCACACAATGCAAATCTTGTTTTATCAAATCTTGGTACAGGAGAAAGTATTGTGTTCATACTGACACAGGATTCAGATTCAACATACAACACAGCATCATTCTATGCCTCAGATTCAACTGCTGTTAAATTTCCAACTGCACAGTCAGCCTCACTGACGCAGGCAAATGATGCCATAGACATGGTTGTCATCTTCAACGATGGTACCAATCTATTGGGCACAATCAACAACAACTTTGGTGGATAATGCCTTTAGGTGCCGCAAAATTTTCAGGAATGGGTGGTGGACAAAAGAATCCGCCCAATGGAATCTATGTCAATAAGAACACAGATTCCAACATTGAAGCAGTCATAAGTTCAGAACAAAAAATAAATTTCGTAGGAGCATCATTGCAAGATGATGCCAACGATGCTGGCATGGCAGTGATTTCCGCGGGTGGTGGTTTTTCTGTTTGGGTCAAACACGACTCAACCAAAACTTTTGAAATGAGTTCACAAACCACAGATGTCTATTCCACTGATGAATTGCCCACAAGTGGTGGTACTGGTGTTGGCCCAATCAATTGGAAATTTGAATACAGATTAGATGTCCTTGATGGATCATCACTGACAAAAACATTTAGGATGACATTCACAAACGGTGGTGCAGGTAGTGGTCAAGGCTCTGCAATTTTTGAACTCACAGACTCTTTTGATCAAATCGTTGATGGTTGGAATCATTATGCCTTTGTGAGAGGAGCGACAACTATTACAGGTAGCAAATTTATATATAATGGTTCATTGTTCATCAATGGACAAGAGAATGTTGTACAAAAGACCGTAAATAGATCAGGACAGAGTATTGTAAATTATCTTATACCTTTGAAAAAAATATTGTTGAATGATACAACCATCAATGAACCAACAGACGGCAATTTTCTTTTTTCAGACAGTTGTTTCCAACAGTTCGTCATATACGGAACAAACTTTCCTGCAAAACTTAGATCAGACGACACTTTTAGGAATCTGGGCAGTGATGGCACAAGGGGAGGTGAATTCACAGCACCTGGTCTGCATTTGATGTTCAATCATCCATTCACAGATATCACAACATTTGATTCAACAGCATCAGTCACCCTGGATCAAACAGGGTCATTAGACACAACAAGTTATGACTGCTTTATATCAAGACCATAACTTTATGACTACGGTAAATAAACTTATAAACACAAGGAGATATATTTTATGTCAGCGGCATCAAATTATTTAGAAAACGAAGTTTTAGATCATGTATTGGGAGAAGGTGCAAGAGATTTCACACCACCTACTCTTTATGTTGCCTTGTTCTCAGGAACAGCATCAGATGTATCAGCGGCCCTAGAAGCAGGCACAATGGCCAATACCGCAGGCAACTGGGGAAACTACGAAATTAGCACAGGTGGCTATGTAAGACAATCAATCAACTTTGCGACAGCATCAGGTGGATCAGCATCCAACAATGTTGTGGTAACATTTCCACAAGCAACAGCAAACTACAACAATCCATCATCAGGTGGATCTACTGTGAACTATGTTGCTATTGTTGATCAAGTATCAGATGGATCTTCAACTTCTAATGTTTTGTTCTATGGAGCATTAACTAATCCTAAAGAAATACTAAACGGCGACACATTATCAATCGCATCAGGATCACTGACCGTAAGTCTCGCATAAGGAGGTAGTCAATGGCTGTAAAAGAAGCCTTTGAAGGTCAAGACGATTATACTTGGAACGATTTTGGTGATGTAGATAGATCGTGGGACGACTGGTTCAACGAGAAATGGGATCCAGGTGGAGTCTTCCAAGCAAGAAGTAGCAAAAGTATTTTTGGAATTTGGTCATCTCCTGCAACACCCAACGCACTATTTTCACAATCAACATTTGGAATTTGGTCATCACCAGCAACACCCAATTTAAGTTTTTCACAAAGTACATTTGGTACATGGTCATCAACTGCATTTCCTAACATAGCAAGTACAGTGACTGGCGATGCCAACTTCGCACCTGCCATCATGGTCAGTGCATTTGGTGGATTGTTTGCTCCAAGCATCAATGCCAACTTTGCCCCAGCGGCTTTGGTTGCAATAACACTAGGAACATTCAATTCTGATTTCAATGTGAATGCCACTTTCAGACCAGATTCAAATCCAACGGCAACGACATCTCTGGAATCAAATGCCAACTATGCCAATGCGGCATTGAATAGTTTATTTTCTGCGTTTAACACACAATTGGCCACAGGAAGATATGTTTCCATCGCTGATCCATTCAACATGGCCAAGCCAATACAAGAAACAAGACTGTATAAATTGTTAAGAGAAACAAGACTATTAGAACTAAATGATGAAAGTCGTGTAAATAGTATAAAACAAGAAACAAGGATAGAATCAGTGAATCAAGAAACAAGAGTTTTAACAATAAAAAGACCAGGATTCGTTGACAATACTACAATACCAAGAGTGAGAGGAAACCATGGCTAACCTAACAGGATTCTTAAGAGACAACAAAGGTGCATACATTCACAAAGATCCAGATGCCAATTTGGTATATGGTGTTGATTTTACAGAATATCTAAACGCAGGAGACAATCTTACTTCTGCCACAATAACAATTCAAACTATATCAGGTGATGCATCACCATTGGCACATCCTACAGCGGCATCAACAGATGTCAGCATAGCAGGTAATTCACAAGTGAACATAAGATTAAAAGATGGTACAGTGGGTAATGAATACACAGTGGATTGCAAAGTGGTCACAGCAAACGGTGACACAGACTCAAGAAGATTTAGAATTATAGTACAAAGGAAACATCTATAATGGCTGAAACACCTAAACATTACAAACTGGACAGAGACCTAATTTTTAAGTTGGCCACAATCCATTGCACCTACAAAGAGATTGCAGAATGTGTTGGCACATCAGTGACGACTTTAGAAAAAAGATATTCAGGCATCATCAACAAAGGTAGATCAGAAGGTAAAAAATCATTAAGAAGAGCACAAATGGAAAAAGCATTACAGGGTGATGTGAGAATGCTTATATGGATGGGCAAACAGTACCTAGATCAAAAAGATTCTCCAGAAGACAATGAGAATACTGTTCCTTTACCATGGGACGAATCAAAAGATTAATTACTATCCTTACAAATGCTTTAAATACAAATGAAGCATGAAACTATCAGATCCACAAAAACAAGTAGCATACGACAATCATAGATTCCGTGTATTGGTCACAGGAAGAAGATTTGGTAAGACTACTCTGGCAATCAGAGAACTTTGTTATCATGCAAGGCTACCTGGCAAAGTTTGTTGGTATGTGGCACCATCATACAGACAGGCCAAACAGATTGCTTGGATACAATTGAAAGACAGATTATCAAATCTGCGTTGGATCAAAAAAATTAATGAAGCAGAACTTACAATATTTTTAAAAAATGGATCAAGGATATGTTTGAGAGGTGCAGACAATCCAGACTCATTGAGAGGTATTGGATTGGACCTAATATGTTTTGATGAAACATCAGACATACCAGAAACTGCTTGGACGAGTGTGTTAAGACCTACCATATCAGATACCAAAGGATCAGTGTGTTTCTTTGGCACACCTAAAGGTATGAATTGGTTCCATGATCTATATCAAAGAGGACAAAACTCTGCAGAATCAGAATGGCGTAGTTGGTTGTTCACCACAGAACAAGGTGGTTGGGTAGATCCTGAAGAAATACAACAAGCAAAAAACGATCTTGATATAAAATCATATCGTCAGGAGTACCAGGCTACTTTTGAGACCTTTACAGGAGTTATCTATTACGGATTTGATATGCAACACAATGTGAAACAATTTGATGTACCAGAAGATGTCAACATCATCCATATAGGTTCTGACCAAAACATAGATCCCATGGCGTCAGTGGTGTCTTACATAAAAGATGGTATTGTGCATATATTTGATGAGATACAGATATGGGGATCCAACACACAGGAGATGGTCAATGAGATACACAACAGATACAAGAACAAAAAGATAGTGGTTTATCCTGATCCAGCATCAAGACAGAGAAGAACAAGTGCTGGTGGCAAGACAGATCTATCCATTCTACAGAATGCAGGTTTTGTTTGTAAAGTACCTGGCAAACACATGGCAGTCAGAGACAGAATAAACTCTGTGAATTCCAAATTGTGTTCAGCGGCAGGTATACGGGGTATTGTAATACACCCAAAGTGTAAAAATTTATTAAATACACTTGCAAAACAATGTTATAAAGAGGGAACATCTTTGCCTGACAAAACACAAGGACTTGATCACATGAACGATGCACTGGGATATCTAATTTCATTTTTATATCCAATAACAAGAGATTTTAAAGCGACAACAACGCAAAGATTCACAGTAGGAGTTAGATAATGCCATCAAACGATAATCTATTAAATTCAAATTCAAACAATGAATTCTATCATGCACAAGGATTACCTGTGCATACAGAATATAGAAATTACATTGGCAGATGGCAGTATTTGATGAGATCATACCTGGGCGGTGCTCAATACAAAATGGGACAATACCTTACTCGTTATGTCTACGAGTCAGATGGTGATTACGATAACAGAATAGCACAAACACCATTGGACAATCATTGCAAATCAATAGTCCACATATACAATTCATTCCTATTTAGAAATGAACCAAAAAGAGATCTAGGTTCCATGGAAGGCACACCTGAAACAAATCAATTCTACGAAGACTGCGACATGGAAGGCAGAACTTGGGAATCATTCATGAGAGATGTCAACATCATGAGTTCAGTTTATGGATCATGTTGTGTGTTGGTAGACAGACCAGAAACAGTGGTTGGTACCAGAGCAGAAGAACTACAACAGGGCATCAGACCATATGTGACCCTATACACACCAGAAAATATTTTAGATTGGTATTGGAAAAGATTACCATCAGGACACTACGAATTACAATATGTCAAGTTCCTAGAAATGGATCAAAAAACATTTGGAAGCACAGACACTTACTATGTTAGAACTTGGACCAAAGAAGAGATCATACTAGAAGAATATGATCCTAAACAAGCCAAACCAATGTCATTCATTGAAAGCAAACCCAATCCATTGGGCAAGATTCCTGCTGTATGGGTTTATGCAAACAGGTCACCAATCAGAGGCATAGGAGTTTCAGACATTGGTGATGTTGCAGATATGCAAAATGCAGTATTCTCAGAATTATCAGAAATAGAACAATTGATTAGATTGACCAATCACCCAACACTTGTGAAGACACCAGACACAGATGCCCAAGCAGGTGCAGGTGCAATCATATCAATGCCAAGTGAAACAGATCCTGGATTGAAACCTTATCTGTTGCAACCAAATGGTTCTAACCTAGATGCTATCTTGAAGTCAATTGAAAACAAAGTACAGGCCATAGACAAGATGGCACACCTTGGAGCCATTCGTGCAATTGAAACAAGACAGATGTCAGGCGTTGCCATGCAATCAGAATTCTTATTGTTAGATGCAAAACTTTGTGAGAAGGCAAAAAATTTACAACTTGCAGAAGAACAAATTTGGAGAATGTTCGCTCTATGGCAAGGTACAGCATTTGATGGATCAATCAAATACCCAATGGCATTTCATATCAGAGACAAGAATTTGGATATGGATATCTTAAAGAAAGTTTCTGAAACTGCAAAAAATTTAGCAACAGCAGACCCAGGAACAAAAAATATTGTTAATAACAAAATTAAAGAAATACTTGCTAAAGACGATGATGAATTAAATGAAATGATTCAACCGCAACCTTTGAACACCACAATGACACATCCACCAATGACGAGCACGGATGATATGATTAAACATATGAGAGAAATGGTAGAACAAGGTTATACAGATGAACAGATCAAACAATTACATCCAGAGATGGAACAGTTTTTTAGCAATGGCCCATCACAAGAATTATAAATCCTTAAAAGTTAGAATTTACGAATTAGAACAACTTGTAAAAAAGTTGTCTAAACAATCTACGAGTAAGGCGAAATGCTTCTTGAAGGATTGGGTTGGATGGTGGGCAAAAAAATTAAAAAGGAAGGAGAAATAAACTATGCACAAAAAAGGACACAAGTCTAAAAAAGGTGGTAGAAGAGGTGGCGGCAAGTCAATGAGACGAGGCGGCACTAAATCTACTGTGAGAAAAAAAGGTGGAAGAAGAGGTTAATTGGACTGAATACTTCGCTTCTATCGTGAGCGTATGTCCATGGAGCAAAGCATATTGGTTGAAACAAAAGATTGATGTGTGTAAATGGACAGGAGAGATAAAACCGCTTGGCTCTTTCGTAGCAAGGATGTATATCCACAAGAGAGCCAGTGGTAGAAGATTAAAAAAAATGATGTGGAGAATGAATGAGGGTAGACCCAATGAAGAATGGTTGTATTCACATCCACAGTATGGAGGACACTCAACACCTGTTGGAGTTCTCATACAACAAGACTTAGAAACACTAACTAAAGCAAGAAAAGGAAACAAACACAATGAATCCAAATCTAGTTCATAAGCATCTGTTGGTAAGAGCAGAAGTCAATTCCCCACCTCTAGCAAATTATGGAGAAGACAAACTCAATCAGCAAATAAAAAATCTCGTAGAAAAAATTGACATGAACATACTTTCAGGTCCACACTCTGCATGGGGTGATCATGAAGGCAATGAAGGTTGGAGTTCTGTTGCCATAATAGACACAAGTTCCGTAACATTCCACAGTTGGACAGATGGTGTCATACAACTAGATGTGTATTCATGCAAAGAATTTGCAATTAAAAATGTATGGGATTGGTTGTCTCAGTTTGATATTGAAAAACTAGATTACAAATTTATTGACAGAGACAAAGGATTTAAAACAATTGACGACAACAGTTTCTCATGGTGGGATTCAAAATACTACAACACAAAAAACAAAATTACAGAAACATACGAAGACAAGATTGAAAGGTTGAGAGCAAAAGATCCTTTCATCTACAAATAGGAGCATCATGGCCAAATATAAAAATAGAACAGTCACACTGAACAAACCATTTAGAACACCAGGTGGTTCTAAAAAAAGTGCTGTGTATGTGAGAAACAGAAGCACAGGCAAAGTGAATATTGTTAGGTTTGGACAACCAGGTATGAGAATCAAAAAGAACATACCAGCAAGACAAAAATCATTCATTGCAAGATTCACACCAATACTACAATCAGTCAAAGGACAAAAAAGTCTGTCACCTGCCTACTGGAGTTTAAAAGCATGGAGGTAGTTGATGGCAGGAATAAAAGCAAGAAAAGGCACAGTTCAGATACAGCCAAAGTATTTCGTAAACGGAAGACAAGTAAAAGTCTGTCTGGTCTATCAAAAGAAGATTTCATCCAATGGTTACAAAAAGTTAAGATCAGCGAACTATCTTGACACAGGTGAAGTGGTAAGGAATCATCAGGGCAGAGCGATGCCTTGGAACCTAATTAAATTTGACTAATTTCCTACATCATTAAATAGTGTTAATGGCAAGACGGAGACTCTATAGACAACCAGTAGAATCAGCAAGGCATGAACAATTCAAAAAGTTGTGTCTTGAATATTTTTCTAATCAGGAAAAACTTATGGAGAATCCATCAATGCGTTTTGCCACCAGAGCAAGGAAGGCCTTAATCAATATAAAGTCTGTTGCTCATGCACTTGGACTTGAATTACTGAGTCTGTATGCTCCATCCCAGAATGAAGGGAAGGATCAAATTAATCCGTTTGAGTATAAAAACGGTGGAAGCGGTAAATACACTTACAAGGTTAACTCAAACCAAAACAAAAAAGGAGAACGAGACGATGACTCAAGAAGCATCATTGACGGACAATAAGATTGAAACTACTGCGGATCAATCAGAAGTCACAAAAAACCCATCGCAGGAACAGGCATCAACACCTAAAACCTATAGTCAAGAACAGGTAGATGCTATTGCTGGAAAAGTTCGTGAGAGCGAGAAAGCAAGAGTGTTGAAAAAGTACGAGAGTATAGATGTTGAGAGATATCACGACTTATCTGCTAAAGAAGAACAGGCCCAATTGGCTGAGCAGAAAAGGAAAGGTGAGTTTGAAAAGATTTTACAGCAACAGGCAGAAAAGTCTAATGCACAGATCAATCAACTTACTGGTGAACTGACAAAGATCAAAGTGGACGGCTCATTGTTAAATGCGGCTTCTACTAAGAAAGCAATTAATCCTGAACAGGTCGTGAGACTTGTGAGAGAACAGGTTAAGATGTCAGACACTGGACAGGTTGAAGTAGTTGATCAAAAATCTGGACAAACTAGATACACTGACACAGGTGAGTCTATGACTGTAGATGGATTAGTAGAAGAGTTTTTAAAAACAAATCCACATTTCGTCCAGGCAGGACCAGCAGGTGCAGGCAGTTCGTCTAACACCAATAGTGAACCTCCAAAAAATGTTGATGTCAAATCTTTGGATATGAAAAATCCAGAGCATAGAAAAATTTATGCTGAGTGGCGAAAGACACAAGGCATAGTTTAACATTAACAAATCGTTGATCACAAGATCAACAAATAAACAAGGAGAAAAACAATGGCTGATGAAATTAAATCAACAACCAGTACCTTAGATGATCTTTTAGCCCCTATCGTGCAAGAAGCACTTTTCGTGGCATCAGAAAGATCAGTAATGAGAGGTCTTGTTAAAAACTTTACAGTTCCTGCAAATGCGGGCAAAGTTCTACAAGTACCAATATACCCAACAATAACTGCGGCGACTGTTGCAGAAGCAGACGACCTAGGTATGACGGCAATATCAACTTCTAAAAAAGATATAACTTTAAGTGAAGTAGGTTTTGCAACAAATGTATCTGACTTATCTTTAAACTTTGCAACTTCAAATATAATTGCAGACTTAGGAAGATTAATGGGAGATGCAATAGCGAGAAAAATGGACAGAGACTTAACTGCTCTATTCACTGGATTCTCAACATTCGCATTAGGTTCAGCAACTGACTCTCAAACAGAGATGACAGCGGCTCACTTATTTGCGGCGGCGGCTAAATTAAAAGCGGCGGCGGTTCCTGGACAATATGTTGGTGTATTCAATCCTAAATCAATCTTCAATATGAAGAAAATAATGACTTCAACTTTTGTTCCACAAGGCAACACAGGTGTTGTTAATGCGGCAATGACTGAAGGTTATGTTGGCAGAATATCTGGCATAGATATCTACGAATCTTCAAATGTAGTTGAATCATCTGCAACAAGTGCCATCAATGCTGTCTTCTCAAGAGATGCATTAGGTTTAGCAATTGGAACAGATATGAAAATTGAAACACAAAGAGACGCAAGTGCAAGAGCAACTGAATTGGTTGCAACAGCGACTTACGGTGTAAGTGAATTACACGATTCTTATGGTGTTAAAATTGTTACTGACAATACTGTTTCATAATAGTATTCAATAACACACTCAATTTAAGGGCCAGTGGCAACATTGGCCCTTTTTTTATGGCCTAAATACAGATATGAAAGCAACAATGGTTTGGTTAAATGGTCCTTCAAGACAAGACCTTTTACAATCATTTCCTTTGCAAGAAAACGAAGTGGGTTGTAATTTTATAAGAAGAGACAGAGCAGTTGGTCATGTGGTCTGTTTTGATCAAGGAACTGTCAAAGAAAACAACAAAAACATTGAAGCGGATGTAAATTATTATACCAGAGATGCTTATCAAAAACCACCGTGGAATGTTGTTCATCAATGGCATTCTGTGGATCCACAAAATTCAGGTATGATGGCCCTGTTGTTGGCAACACAATTAAGCAAAGATCCCATTTATATTTTAGGTCTGGATTGGGGAATAAGCACCAAGTCAGTGTATGAATATCCTGGTGGTCCATCTGAAAGAAAGTACACAATTGGTTGCAAAAGACAACTTAAAATACTTTCTGAAACACACAAGATAACAGCAGTCAATGATGATGTGCCAGATGTGGACATTCCTTTAATTGGTAAGAAAGCATTTATAGAAATGTTCAATAAATAAGTTTATACAAAGTAGGACTTTGTAATAATTATTACTATAAGGAAGGACCTTTACAATGGCGACATTTGCCGCAGATACAGATCTAATAGAATACGAGCCTCAGATAAGAGACTACGGTATTCATAACTTTTCAGATTTGCACGAAAAAACATACACAGACATAATCAGACTACTGAACATAAAATGGTGGCCTACACAACAATACGGTATCAACGACATCACAGTTGTTGGTGGTGCTAGTAAATTAACGAACGGAAGATTAGATTCCAATCAATTTACAAGAGCGGCTGTATACCATGTGTTGGCATATTACATCTATCCTCGTTTAAGTTCGTTTGATCCAGATGGTGATGCCTTTAGAGAAAAAATGAATTATTACAAAGAAAAATTCAATGAAGAATTTGATTTAATACTTCGTGAAGGTGTTGGCTATGATTTGGATTCATCAGGAACTTTCAGCGACGCAGAGAAACAATCATTTTATTCAGGTAGGTTGATTAGATAATGAGTGCAAGAGAAGATATAGCAAAAAATATTGAGAACCAATTAAAGAACATGACAAACCCTGCCCCAGGCGTGGTTTCAAGAGTTTTCTTTGATGTGCAAAAACTTGCCATCACACAATTTCCAGCAATACTGATAGTCACTGCAAACGAAACAAAAACAGATATTGCAATGAATCTACGAGAGAGTGTTATCAGTTATCAACTGAGATGTTATGTGAGAGGCACAGAAGTTGACACATTGAGAAACAATCTTGTGGAAGAGATAGAAGAAACATTAGAAAAAAGCAGAGACAGAGACATAACATCTTCTGCAGACAATATTCATTCAGTAACAACACAGATAACCAACATAGATGTAGTTGAAAGAGAACTGCCTTTGGGAGAAGTTGTTGTCACTTGTGAAGTCACATATAGATACAAAAAAGGAGTCTTATAATGCCAATTGAGATGCATAAAGGAAAGAATTCTAAAGTTGTTCAAAACAGAGATGTTAGACAACATAGAAAAGATGGTTGGGTCTTTCAAAAACCATCGCCAACAATAGAAAAGCCTGCAAGAACAAGACGGCCTCGTGCCACTTTGAAAGCAGATCCTATTGTTAAACAAGTAAATGATCTTCCAGACACAGAAGATTTTAATATAATAGAGGAGTAAGAAAATGGCTAATAACGGTGCAAGTGCTTACACAGGTGAATCTGGTGTAATCAAATTTTCTGATGATTCTTCTGCTGTGGTGGCAATCGCCTCTGTGAGAAACTTTACAGTTGATCAAGAGACACAAGCGATTGAATCTACATCAATGGGATCAACAGGAAGAAGTTACCTTGGCGGATTAACACAATTTTCTGGTTCTGCAGACTTATACCTAGTAGATGGTGACGATGGACAAAATTCATTGTACTCAGCAATAGGTAACAATGCGGCGTCAGTAGAATTTTATCCATCAGGAACTACAACTGGTGTTAAACTAGCAGGAAGTGTTATCGTAACAGGGCATTCAATCACATCTAATCATGATGGTATGGTTGAGGCTTCAATAACTTTCCAAGGATCTGGTGCATTAACAAAAACGGATGTGTAATACGGATGTTATCTGTTAATATCAGATTTAATACGACTAAAGCAATCAACGGTCTAGAAAAATCTGTAGACCAATTGGTTGGCTTGATATCTCAGGATCTTTTTAAGACAATAAAAAGAAAGACTCCAAAGAAAACTGGTCGTGCAAGACAAGGATGGAACCTTAAAAAACAAGGTAAAGGATTTGATGTCAAAAACACAGTCCCATACATCCAAAGGCTTGACGAGGGATATTCAAAACAGGCCCCTAAAGGATTTTCACGACAATCCATCAGGGAGGTCATTAACCGTAACAAGAACAGGAGAATAAGATGACAGTAAGTACAAAAGGAATAACAGACCATTACAAAACAGCAATTGGTGGTGAGTTATTAAAAACAACAGTAGAAGAATGGAAGATGGATGTCTATTACAGAAAAACATATTCATTCAAAACTGAATCAAAGATTATATCAATGCAACAATCAGGAAATCTTGTTGAAGCATTAGTAGAATCTATAATAAGCAAAGCACTTGACCAAGATGGTAAAAGACTTTTTGCAGATGCTGACAGGGTAACACTTCTTAACGAAGCAGATCCTCAAGTGATTGTAAAAGTTGCGAGTGCGATCAACAACGCCGCTGAATTGAGTAAGGAAACGATCTCAAAGGAGTAAGAGGCAATGTTGAGTTGAGGTTCCTGCTCATCCTGGCTGATAAACTCAAAAAAAGTTTATCAGAGATTATGGAACTGTCAACATTGGAATTAGACATTTGGCAAGAATATCTAATTTGGGAAAACGAAGAAGCCAGGAAAACAATGAGGAGAAGAAGTGGCAAACACACCGCTTAACATAGATGTTAATGTTACTGGTCAAAAGAAGATTGATAACCTTAACAAATCATTAGGAAGAACAACCAAGTCCAGTATTAACCTTGGAGGTGCCCTACGACTAGCAGGGGTGGCTTTCGCGGCTATTGGAATAGGTAAATTTGCAAAAAGCATTGTTAATACAGGAAGACAAGTTGAGAACTTGCAGATGAAGTTCAAGTTCTTGTTTGGCTCTGCCACTGAAGGTGCTAAAGCATTTGACACATTATCTGAATTTGCAGGCACAGTACCATTCTCACTAGAACAGATTGCGGCCGCTTCAGGTAACTTGGCCGTTGTTTCAAAGGACGCAGAAGCATTAAGACAGAACCTAGAATTGACTGCCAATGTTGCGGCAATATCAGGTTTAGATTTCCAAACAGCAGGAGAGCAGATACAGAGAGCATTGTCAGGTGGTATATCTGCCGCTGATCTATTAAGAGAAAAAGGTATTAAATCCTTGTTAGGTTTTAAAGATGGTGTCAAAGTCACTGTTGAAGAAACACAAGAAGCATTTAATAGAGTGTTTGGTAAAGATGGTGAATTTGGAAATGCGGCGATCGCCATGGCCAACACATTTGATGGTCTAGTATCAATGGTAGGTGACAAGATGTTTAACCTAACCAAAGCGATATCAGACTCTGGGCCATTTGATTTCTTAAAGGCAGTGATTGCAACAACCAACGATGAATTAGAAGCAAGTTTTAACAAAACAAGTGGTGCCGCTTCAAAAATTGGTGAAGGCATAGTCCACGGGGCAAAGGTGGCAATGATTGGTGCAGGAGCATTACTTGATGCGATGACACCTATTTTCTCATTCTTTCAACAATCGTTCAATGGCATAGTGAAAGCAACAAACAATCTACCAAATACCATAAAATTACTTGGTGTGGTAGGATTCTTATTTTTAGGAACCAAGGGTAAAGCACTTGTCCTAGCAATAGGTTATGTGGTTGATTATGCACTTATGGCATATGCGTCTTTGGGTAAAGCATTGGCCAAAGCCAAAGAGATAGCGGCAACTGCCGCTGATGCAATAGGTTTGGATGGCACAGCAGAGAGATTAAGACAAGAAGCCAATTCAATCAGAAGTGAAATGGATGAGATTACTAAAGGATTGAACAAAACAGGTGATGCATTTAATGATGCCAGTGTTGACCAATTAAATTTTTTAGAAAAAATAGAATCAGGTGAAATTGTTTTAGACAAATTTGGTCAAAAGATGTTTGACATTGTGAAACAAATTGAGGCAAAAAATCAGGCCTTAAAAGACTCACAAAAAGAACAAGAAAAATTATTAAAGAAAGTTGAAGAACAAACTGGAGCATTTGGCAATTTAGAATTTAGTGTTTTTGATTTAAGAGAAGCATTTATCAAAACAATGACTGAAATGGTTGAAAAATTTAAACCTGCCCAAGAGGCTGTGAATTTATTAATCAATGGTTTTCAAACTTTCAAAAAAGGTGTTGGTGATGCTTTTGCAGATGCCATCATGGGAGCAAAAAGTTTTGGAGAATCAATCAAAGCACTAGCAACAACCATACTGCATCAATTGATATCAGGTATTGTGCAACTGGGTGTGCAACTCATAGTGTTCAAATTATTTAAAAAATTTACAGATGAAGAAACAAATTCTATGAAAAAATTAAACAGCCAACTGCAAAAACAAATTGGATTGAGATTGGTATTGAATGCCTTAACAGGTGGCATGGGTTCATTCCTACCTGGTTTTGCCTCAGGAGGTTCAGTAGGTGCCAGTGCTCCAATCGTAGTTGGTGAAAGAGGACCAGAAATATTTGTTCCTAACTCATCAGGCACAATAATACCAAACAATGAATTGGGCATGAGTCCAGACACAGGCACAGGTAGCACAACGGAAAACATGAATGTCACATTCAACATCAACACAATTGATGCCGCAGATTTCAATGAACTATTAGAAACAAGACAAGATTTAATTATTGGATTAATCAATAGAGGTCTTGCAGAAAGAGGCAAAAGGAGTTTAACAGCATAATGAGTGGAACATTTACAGCATCAGCAGGATATCAAACGGTAGACTTTCAATCTATCACAACATCAAGAGTGACAACATCAGTTTCAGGTGTGACTCAAAGATTACAAACAGGTGGACAGTTTTTTAGTTTCAAATTAAAATCACCTGCTTTGACAAGAGCACAGGCCATGGCAGATTATTCATTCTTCATGAGTCAATTGGGTCAAGCAGAATCATTTGTGGTGACACCACCAGTGGTAAGTTCATCTAGAGGCACAGCCTCAGGCACAATCACGGTGCAAAATATCACAACAACTGATCCACTTCTTAGCCTTGCGGCAGGGTCAAAAACAATACCCGTAAATTCAGTTGCAACAGGCACATTGTTAAAAGGTGATCTTGTTAAGTTTTCAAACCATAACAAAGTTTATATGATCACAGAAGATTGTAATCTGGATGGATCTTCAATCAACCAATTGAACATATCACCAGGTCTAACCACAGCATTGACAGGTGGAAGTCAAACTATCACTTATGATGATGTACCTTTCACAGTCTATCTAGATACTGATGTTGTGAAATACATCACACAGGCAGACGGAACTTTTAGATATGAAGTAGTATTAAACGAGGAGATATAATGACCAGGGGTTTAGGATCAGACCAACAAACTGAATTTCAAGGCAAAAGAATATTTGGTGCAGACTTGATTGAACTGCATCTATCAACACCCAGATATCTTACAACAACAAATATCAACATTGATTATGATTCTCCAACAGCACCTGATTCAGGCGCCAACACCTATCTCGCACAAGGACAATTTTTATCATTTGGAAACATAACTGAATCATCAGACCTTAGAATCAATCAACTCATAATGAATTTTACAGCAGTTGAAACAACCACACTTGCTCTATTGCTGAACAATGATTACATCAACACCAGAGTAGTGATTCACAGAGTTTTATTAGATAATGATTATTCATTCACATCAGATGATGTGTTCACTTTGTTTGATGGTAAGATCACAGGATATCAAATCAAAGAATCAGAAAAAACTGCAAGTTTGGCCATTATCGTTGCATCAATGTTTGCAGACTTTGAAAGATTAAATGGCAGAAAAACTAATCCTGCATCACAGAAAATTCATTTTCCAGATGATGAGGGTTTTCAATATTCTGCCGCAATAGTAAAAGACATGAAATGGGGGAGAGCATAATGTTGACAGTGATTAAAATAACAGACACAAAAAAATACATGGGACCAGGTCTTGAATTGGCCATACAAGCAGTTCATGAAAGAGGGTTGAACGGTGTAGACTTTGACAAAGTAGATTTTTATGACAAATGCAAAATGCTTTTTGTAAGTCCAGCCACACACAAATGGGCATTGATAGTCAACAATGAATTGATTGGATTCATACTGATTTCACTTACACAATCTCTTTGGGTCAAAACACCTTTCATTGATGTTTTGGTTTGTCATATCAAACCTCAGTATAGAAATATTGAAACACATCAGGCATTGTTGAATGCAGTTTATAATTTTGCAAAAGAAAAAAAAGTCACTGAAGTAAATGTAAAAAGTGATTCAATGATGTTGGGCAAAGACAATATGTCATTCTTGCTAAAGAACGGGTTTGCACAAACATCAGAAAACTGGGAGAAGACAATTGATTATTAGAGAATTTACGAGAGAAGATCTACAAGATTGTATTGATATGGGAAGAGCATCTCACAAAGAGTCGCAATACCATTTGCCTTACGATCCTGACAGGGTAAAAAATCTTTATCTCAACAGCATCAACAATCCAATGTTCAAAGTATTTCTTGCCTTTGAAGCAGATGAGTTGATTGGTGGCATCGCTGTTGCAGTTGGTCAATACAATTACAATTGGCAACATTTCGTCCAAGACATTGTGACCTATGTGTATCCAACACACAGAGGCACATCAGCAGGTATCAAGTTATACAAAGCAATTTACGAATGGGCCAAACAGATTGGTGCCAGCGAAGTGAGATTGGATTATCAGTTTTTAGATGACAATCCAAAGATAGAAAAATTTTATGCAAGACTTGGATACAAACCTTATGGTAAGAGATTCAGAAAGGTAGTGATTGATGATTAGAAAAAAACAAGGCATCCGTACTGCTCTTGAAGGTTATTTCAGAGAAGCAGTGGCCACAGACATTGAAATGGTTGCCAATAGATTAAGAACAGAAGACACAAACACAATCAGATGGATGACTGATTTGAGCAACAAAGAAGGATTGAAAACAACCTGCAGAGCAAGTCTTGAAAGTTATACAATCGTGATTGATGGTCAGCCTGAAGGTATGTTTGGTGTGGCAGGACGAGATGATGTTGGACAACCTTGGTTGTTGATGAGTGATTGGATTGAAAGATATCCACACCTTAGAAGAGAATTTTTAGTTGAATGCAAGAGAGTTATCCTGGACATAAGACCAAGATACAAAAAACTTTTTAATTTTGTAAGCAAAGAACATTTGGATCATATCAAATGGTTGGAATGGTTGGGATTCAAGGTGATAGCATCGTTGCCTGAATTTGGTCCTTACAAAAAACCTTTTTATCATTTTGAATTGGAGAGTATATAATGTGTTGTTTTGCAGGTGATACACAGATCAAATTGTCCAATGGTCAATACAAGTGCATCAAAGATGTACAGGTTGGTGATGAGATCAAAGGTTCTAAAGGTACAAACAAAGTTAAGAAAGTATATAAACCATTTTTACATTTTAGAAAAAAATACAGCATCAACAAAGGCAAATTTTTTGCCACAGCAGAACATCCTTTCAAAACAACTGAAGGTTGGAAAGCAATCAAACCATACAAGCATTGGTGGGATCCAGAATCTTGGTCAAACTGGTTCCACAATCACAAAGATTTAGAAAACATAAGCCAACTTAAAGTTGGTGATACAATCATAACTGAAAAAGGCCAGACAAAAATTAAAAACATATCAAGCAATTGGAATCTGTTGAATTGGTTTGAGAATGTTTATAATCTACATTTAGACAATGACAATACCTACTATGCAGACGATTATCTTGTGCATAACAAAGGTGGCATAATTGGCGACATAATTGGTGGCATAATTGGTGGCATAGGAAATTTAGTTGGAAAAGTTTTTGGTGCAATAACATCACCGTTTGGAGTCAATATTGATGTTCCAGATTATGACATTGGTGTTGACCAAACAGCGGCCATAACAGGTGCTCTTGTCGCAAAAGATTCAGCAGTGGCAAGTATTCCTGTTGTTTATGGCAAAAGAATGGTAGGTGCTACTAGGGTATTTGTTGAAGCAGGCACAGGTGATCAAGCAAAATATCTTTATGTGGCCTATGTGCTGTGTGAAGGACCAATCAACGGTGTGACCAAAGTAATGTTAGATGACAAGGACACAGGAATCACATCAGGACAACTTACACATGGCTCAATAGTTTCACCATCTGGATCTGTAAAACAATATAATGGCAGAGTTAAATTCCAATTTTTTGATGGCAGGAACAACAAAAACGGCACAGGATCTCAAGTGGCGTCAAGTCTATTGCAAGGCATAAACACAGGCAGTTGGACATCCAGTCACAAACTGGAAGGTGTTGCATACATTGCCGCAAGATTTGAATGGATTGAAGGCACCACACAGGAAGAAGTCAATGCCAATCCTTTCTTGGGTAATGTTCCACATATGGTTGCAGAGATAGAAGGTAAAAAAGTTCTTGATGCAAAAACTTTGACATCATCACACTCCACAGCCTATGACAGCGAAACAATAACATTCACAAGCAATCCTGTTTCTTGTCTGTTGGATTATATGAGAAATCCTCTGTATGGCAAAGGATTGACCAATGATGATTTCAGTTATACTTCTTGGGACACAGCGGCTCACTTATGTGATCAAACAGTTTCATACACAAATTACAGTTCAACTCCAGCATTCTCAACCAACTATGTACTGGACACTGGTGTATCTTTGATGTCAAACACAAAAATACTTAATGCGGCATTCAGAGGTATCATGCCATACCAAGGAGGAAAGTATCAATTACAGATTGAGCACGGAGGTGATGACACAGATATCACAGCAACACCTGGTTCACCAACCACTGTGATGACAGTCACAAATGATCATATCATAGGTGGTATGAACATAGATGGAGAAAACAAATTAAGCAAAGTCAACAGAGTAAGACTGATCTATGTGAATCCAGACGAAGATTATCAACCAGATGAGGTTGCATTTCCTGAATCAGGTAGCAGTCTAGATACATCTATGTTGGCTGAAGACAACGGCATAAGATTAGAAAAAAGACTTTCAGTACCATTCTGTACCAGCAAGGCACAGGCAGAACAATATGGTGCTGTGTTCTTGAAAAAATCTAGAACACAAAAATTAATAACCTTTACAACCAACCTTGCAACATCAAATCTTGCAGTGGGTGATCTGATCAGGGTCACCAATGAACACCTAAGTTTTGATGGTGTGGTTAGAGTGATGGACATCAAAGTTTCAACAGCAGGATCAATTGAGATATCAGCAGTGGAACATCAGGCCAGTCACTATGGCATAGGAGCAACAGGCAATGAATACATAAAACCTATTCTCAACCTGCCTGATCCAACCACTTGCCAACCAGTAACAAATTTAACAGCAGAGAACAAGAAGATATAACATGATAGATCAAGATAATCCAATATTGAAAAGAATTTACCTGGGCAAACCACAGGTTGAATTGAATTGGACAGCGACAACGACTCCTTTTGCGATCAAGTACAGAGTTGAATTTAAACTTTCAATAGAATCAGAATTTAGATTAGCAGGAGAAACTGTGGAAGCAAGATATCAATTTAATTCATTGCAACCAAACACAAAATATGATTTTAGAGTGACAGCAGTATCAGGTGGATTTGTAGAATCAACACCAGTGACTGTAAGTTTAACAACAGAGAATGCGTTACCAGGTATTGTGCCATTGCCGCCAATATCAAAATAAGGAGAATAGATGCCAACAACAACAGGATTCAGAGACGAAGGACAAGGTGCTTATGTGCCTAAGGACACTCTCACTTGGACCAACCTAGATACATCACCATATGCCACATGGGACAACTGGACTTCATGGTATCAGAATTTAACAAGTTCAACCACACTGGCACTCACAACAGATATCTTTGATGCGGGTTCAGCCATTGAGGTTATACCTGTGTTCACTCTTTCAACAGGACTGGATGGAGATCTTGGCACACCTGTGACCTTTGACACTTCCAACGAAGACAAACCAACCTATTTGATTGAAGGATCAGCCAATTCAGACATGAGTTCTGCCACAACAATCACATTGACAAGGACTTCTGCTCCCAACTACACTTCAATTGGCAAGTTTAGATATTGGAGGGTGACAGTGACCATACACACAGGCACCAACGCGGCACCCAATGCCATAACAGGTTTGGGTTTCAGGAGTTTGACTGCTCTGCAAGAAGAAGTTGTGAATGGTTTCAATACCACAGGCGGAGATGATGGATCCAGCAGGATAAGAACTATACCTTTGGCACTGACCTATTCCTCAATAAAATTTGTGGGCATAACACCTACCACTGTGGTGTCAGACACCAATGTGACAGGCACCAGTTCACTGGGCAATTATGTGCAATTGGATTACTTCGCAGAAGGATACACGGTACAGTCAGGAGGTGCAGTATCCAGCACCGCTATCAGCATACCACCAATCACAAGATTGGTTGAAACAGATCCACAATCTGTGGGCATAGAATTATACGAACCCAACTCAGGTGATGAGACGGATGCCACAATAGATCTTTTTGTCAAGGGATTTCCCATTGTAAAAATCCTAGATGATGGCTCAATTGGCGAAGAAAGTTAAATATAATATAGAAGGAGAACAAACATGGCGTGGCCAGCAAATGCAAACAACATAGTGACAACAAACCTAGATGCAGGTTCAGACAACCCAGCATCAGCGAGACCCAATTTAAAAGCGGCCCTGGATGAGATAACCAACATCATCAATGGCAGAGCACAGGCTTCAGGTGTGGCATCACTGGGATCAGACACAAAGATTCCCAATGCACAACTGCCTGACACCATAATTTCAAGTTCTTCCACAGACCTAACCCTTACTCCCAACACAGGTTGTGTCAACATCAACTCTGTGATACAGATGAATCCACAGACCAGAAGTGCCCTGTATGCCAGATCAGATCTAGCAGATGGCATGATAGCGATTGCATCAGATGGAGATTCTACGATAGATACTCCTGTGTTCTATGCAGGTGGTGTGTGGAGATATTTCTCCAACAATTCAGAAGTACCTAGTTCATAATTTTTAGATCAGTCTCAACCAAAGTAAATATTTTGGTAATGAAAGACTTTGAACAACAACTCCTTAAGGTTGCTGAATGGCAATGCAAGAGACAGGCAGGCAAGGTGGGTGCCAGGACGCCAACTGCCAACGAGTGTCATTGTGTGGATGGATTGCGTAAGTGTCCCTTGAAGTGGTTCTATCCCCAGGACAAGCGAGTGTACAGATTGACCAAAGATGGAGTGTGCAGTATCCAGAGCAAATGGATCAAATGATCTGGTCTGACTTGCTGGTATTCTTTGTTATTGCCTTGTGATCGCTTTTTTTATATTCCCTGATGGCATTTCTTTGTATGCGTCTGTTCTTGGCCCATACCCTTTGATCTTCCGCCATCCTTGATCGTTCCTGTTCACGGATCCAATCGCTTTGCATTTTCAGTTGTTCTTCTGGTGTCAATATCTTCAT
>Ga0209336_10000250_pt1 | contig 27586 bp, 43 predicted proteins | sample LinPmetageLP32_FD_184042 | JGI IMG/M metagenome (GOLD analysis project Ga0209336, IMG submission 184042) | Marine viral communities from the Pacific Ocean - LP-32 (SPAdes) (version 2) | ecosystem: Environmental > Aquatic > Marine > Oceanic | place: Pacific Ocean | collected 2009-08-23
ATAAGTTACAGTTGGGTTATCAATGCCTTAGATGCAAAGATAAAAGAAGATTCAAAAGACAATGTTATATATAATGTGCATTGGGGTTACAGTGCTAACAAAGGCGACCACAATGTAAATATGATTGGTACACATTCAGTTGCATATGACAAAGATAATTTTGTTGAATATAGCGAACTAAAAAAGTCTGATGTTGTGGGTTGGTTAGAAGCTTCACTAGATGTTGATTCTATGAAAAGCAATCTATCAGGTCAGATATCAGTTTTAGAAAATCCAGTTGATGTTACATTAAGACCAAGTTGGTAAAATGGATATTCTTTATGATTGGAATATAGTGAAAGTTGAATTTGTCCTAAAACAGGGTGAACTCTATTATGTTATAAAAACAATTAAATTTGAATATACTGGTACTGACCAAGTATCAAAAAAATATTATACTGTGCCTGGTGAAATAGATTTATTAAATCCTGACCCTAATAATTATATACCAAGAGGTCAGGCTAATAAAGAGGATTATATAAACTGGATTAAAGAATCTGGCATATCTGAAAACTATTTAAAACAGATTATTTGTCATGAAATAATGATTAAAAATCAAAAATAATTTTTAATTTTAGCTAAATTTATAAAGTTATGTTTAAAATATCTCAAGAAAAAATGTCCCAAATTAATAGTTTATTAAATGAATTGCCAATAAAACAGCTGCCAATTGCTCAAGCTATTGTTAAAATAATCGATGAAACCAAAGTTGACGAATCATCTGAAAAGTCTAGTGAAAAGAAAAAATAACTAAATTTTTATTTCGTATATTTACAGTAATAAAATTTATATCAAATGGCTACAACTGGAATTTTTAATGGGTCAATTTTAGTATTAAAATACAATGGCGGAATCATTGGACACACAACTTCATGTTCTTTAAGTTTATCGGCTGACACACCTGAGGCAACATCAAAAGATTCATCTGGATTTGCTGAGTATATTCCTGGTGTTATGTCTGGTGAAATAAGTTTTGAGGGTCTTATCAAATATGATGATTCAACTAGTATTATTACATTGACTGATGCTTATTTAGCTAGAAACACTGTCACAGCAATATTTGGAACTGCGGTTTCAGGTGATGCTGTTTATTCAGCTAGTTGCATCATTAGTTCATTAGAGCATAGCGCAGAAATGGAATCACCAGCTACTTTTAGCGGTACTTTAACATTAACTGGAACTATCTCTAAATCAACGAATGCATAATATTGAATGACAAAAAATAAAAAAAGAGGTTATATCACCATTAAGATTGGTGGCAAAAACCGAACCTTACATTTCTCAATGAACTTTTGGGCTGAGTTTACGGACCAGCTAGGTGTTGGAATAGAACAGATTGGAGAGGTTTTTCAAAAAGGTTTTTCACTTGCACAGCTTAGAGCTTTAGTTTATTCTGGTTTAATTGCTTACGATTCCGAAAACAACATTCCAGTTGATTACAATGTTTTTAAAGTAGGTATGTGGTTAGATGAGATTTCCTCTGATGAGATTACAAAAGTTATAAATACAATGTCTGAATCTAAAGTCTTAGGCGTTGATTTAAATAATGAACTTAGACAGACAGAAAAAAAAAACAATCCGAATCCAAATCGGAACCAATAGACTTTAATACAATCATTGATTATTTTATTGGCAGAGTAGGTATATTGCCTGACCATTTTTGGCGTAATACATGGGCCGAGAATGCGCTTATGTCTGAGGCATATCAAACAAAAGAAAACAGAGATTGGGAGAGAGCTAGACAGTTAATCAGTATGATTCACAATGTGAATTGCACAAAGCGTTCACAAATGATAAAACCAAAAGATGTTATTGAATTGCCGATTGATAATTTAAAACAAAATAAATCATTTGAACCTAAAGGCGATATTGATAAACTTAAAGAGTTAGAAGAAAAAATGGCAAATGCCAATTGGGTTCCACTTAAGAAACTATAATTTTGTAAATTTACATAAAATCTCACCATGGCAGAAAATAATTTAAGAGTTAACATATTAGCAAATGTCAAAAACTTTGATGCGGCAATGATGAAAGCATCTAGCCGTTTAAATGCTTTTGGTAAAAAGACAGCTGAAATAGGAAAAAACCTGTCTATGGGTCTTACAGCTCCATTAACTATTTTAGGCGGTGTTGCATTAAACCAAACAGTTAATTTTGAAAAACTTAGAACAACATTAGACGTCTTAACTGGTTCGGCTGAAGCAGGAGCAAATGCTTTTGAGCGACTTGTTCAATTTTCAGCAACAACTCCTTTTCAATTACCAGATTTAGTTAGGGCAAATAATACTTTAATGGGTTTTGGTCTTACGGCTGACCAGGCTTTTGAAAGCCTTAAAAGTATGGGTGATATTGCTGCCGTAGCTGGTGGTGATTTAGATAGAATTGCCGTTGCATTTGGACAATCCGCAGCCGCAGGTCGAGTGATGAATCAAGACTTATTACAGTTTATTAATAATGGTGTTCCAATTTTGGAATTGTTGGCCAATACAATGGGTGTTACAACTGGTGAAGTGAAACAATTATCATCTGAGGGCAAAGTTACTTTTGATGTTTTACAACAGGCTTTTATTGATGCAACAAGTGAAGGCGGTAAGTTTGAGGGCGGTATGAAAACTTTAAGCAAAACACTAGGGGGGACATTTTCAACACTTAAAGATAATGTGAATATTGCTTTGGCTGACTTTGGTACTGCCATTGTAGATGCTTTTAATTTATCTGAAAACATACCTAAACTAACTAAATTTGTTGGTGATTTATCTGAAAAATTTAAAAATTTATCACCTGAAATTCGTAGGCTTATAATAATATTTGGGGCTTTACTTACAGGAATTGGACCCTTATTAATTATTATTGGCAAATTGTCAATAGGTATCGGAGCTTTAGTGACAATTCTACCCAAAGCTAGACTTGCATTTATTGCATTAACAACAGCAATGAAAGCTAATCCTTTTATATTAGTTGCAACTGCAATTATAGGCGTAGTCACAGCATTACAAAAATTAAAAAAACACACTGATGCTCAAAAATTAGATGCTTTTGGTGAGGATTTAAAAAAATTAAGTCTTGACGATGCTCAGAATAAACTTAATAAATTAAATAAAACTTATGAGGCCAATAACAAAATACTTGAGGAAAACAACAAGTTAGGTTTTGGTACAAGAAAGTTTTTGCTAAAAGATGCTGACGGTATTCAATTAAAAGCTAGTAAAATTAGTAAAGAAAATATTGAACGTGGTGAACAAATAAAATTATTAAAAGATTTTATTAATTTAAAAAAAGAAGAAAAGGTAATTTCAGAACCAACTACTGGTTTAGGCGCAACAGGTGGCGGTCCGTCAACTAGAGCGCAAGTAGTTTCTGTAAATCAAATAACTAGTCAAGATGTCGTTACTGTTGCTGGCAACCCTCTTGCACAATTACAAACTAATATTGCCGATAGTATTGATAAAATAAGAAAATCAAAAGATGATTTAAAACTTATTTTATTGGACGTAAGCGGGAATGTTCAATCTGCATTGTCAAATGTTGTCGTAGGTTTAGCATCTGGTTCTATAAAAATGGGTGATGTTGCTGGTTTACTATTAGGTACGATTGGAGACATAGCAATTAATTTAGGAAAAGCTGCAATAGGAATTGGATTAGCAATGAAAGCAATAAAGTTGTCATTTTCAAATCCATTTACTGCAATTGCGGCTGGTATTGCATTATTAGCTATGGGAGGTTTAATTAAGAGAGCTGCAAATATAGTAACAGGCGGAGGGGGTGGTGTAACTGGTTTTGCTAAAGGTGGTTTAGTAACAGGCCCAACATTAGGTTTAGTTGGTGAAGGTATTGGAACAAATAGAGGTAATCCAGAGGTTATTGCACCGCTTGACAGACTACAAAACATGATACAACCCAAAACACAAAGAGTTGAAGTTGGTGGTCAATTTTCAATAAATGGACAGGATTTAGTTTTAGTATTACAAAGAGCAAATTCAGACAGGTCTAGATTGTTATAATATGAGTTATGGTGTAAAATATAGATTGGAATTTAGTGATGAATCTGGTATTCCAAAAAAACTTGAAATATTAAAAAAAAGTTATTCTGGTTCTGTTATTGATATGGTTGGAGGTGTTGAGCCTGTTGTAATTAAATGGACTGCAAATGACGATGAATACTCACCAATTATAGGCTCACAATGCGAAATTAGTTTATTAGAAACGACAACAGTTTCATACGATGAATTTTTTGATGCTGATGAACGTGAATATTTAGTAAAGGTATTTTATCAATATGCTGGAACTGGAAATGCAATATGGAACTTAACTGAGATTGATTATGAGGATGCTGATTTTAATTGGAATGCAACAACAGCAACAAACATTCCTTATTGGCAGGGGTTTATTGTTAATGATAATTTTGAACAGGTCGTAAAAACTCAGCCATTTGAAATAAAATTAAAAGCATTTGACGGTTTAGGATTATTAGATGCCTTTGATATGGCAAAACCTAATTTAGACAATGTCTCAAGTACAATTAGCATATTTCAATACGTTTATACTATTTTACAAAATACTGGTTTAGATTTAGCCATTTATTATTCAAATGACATTAGTTTTGCTGGTGCTAATTATACTATTGTAAATAACGATTCTAATAGTATAAGTGTAACTTTTGTTAATTACACAACTGACCGTAAAACGACAACTACTTTAGCACCAGGTGCAAATGGATTTTTTCCAAATGTAGTTGTGCCAACACTTAAGATATCTGGCGCATCTAATATTAATAATGTAAGTCAAACTAAGTCAGGTGAGACGCCACAATATAGAGCATTAGAAAGTGTGTTTCCAGATGTTGATAATCTTTATAAACCAGGTGGTTTTATTAATGATGCCAAAACACAGTTGACAAACATTTTAAAATCAATTAACTCTAGAGTTTTTCAATCAAAAAGCCGTTGGTATATTATAAGTAACTCTAGTTATTCTGGACAGGCTGAAAAGGAAGCAATTTCCACATCAGCGGCTAGTGGAACAATACCATCAAACATTAGACAAACAGAGCAAAATAATTTAGAATCTAATGAAACCGAAAACATACAGTATGTCACATTTGCAACTGACGGCACATTTTCAGGTCTTGTTCAAAAAAATGTTTTATATAGATTACCACAGGATGTTCAAAACATAGGGGCTGATTTAGTAAAAAGACAATCAAAACAAGTCAAAGAAGTAAATCTAAAAATGAATGTACAAAACGAAAATAGATTAATATTTTCGCCAAATAATTCTTTTGAATATACAACATTGGGCGACCCTAGTTTTGGTTATACTTTAGCTAGTAATCTTATAAATACAACTACTATCGGAGTTAATCCAGTAGTTAAAACAGGTAATCAATCTGTAAAAGGTACTGGTTTTGTATTAAGTAGTTCACCTGGCTCAGCTGGATATTTCGCAAATAATATAAATTTAGTTCAAGCTGTTTCAAATAGAGTTATGCCAAACACTTTAAGATTTTGTTATTATTTAGATATACCAGATGACATGATAATTGATGCCGAGGCCCCAAATCAAGGCAATTTAGTTTTTGGTCAGACTTTTGAGGCTAGACTTTTTTATCAATTCAGATTTACTATTGGAAGTGACACTTATTATTATAGAGAATCTGATAACACATATCAAAAAAATTCATTAGTAAATAACAGAATAACGTTATTCCGTGATGATTTAAACAAGTGGCTAATAAAAGAAATTAATAATATACCAATTAGTGATGCATCGGATGTTGCAAATCAAAATATTACTATGGTTTTTCAACCTATGCTTTTATGCACTAATATTGAAGATGGCACAAATGGAGGTTTCAATGGTATTTATTTTGATGATGTATATTTTGGCTTTCAAGGTGAAGCTGCAAACAACATTGTTTATCACAGGGAGGTTACAGATACATTTACTGGCAAAAAAGATATAAAGTTTGATTACACTGGTCACAATACCTCTAGCGCATATTTTAGGCCAAGAGACAATAATCCAACAACGTATAAACAGCTTAATGAAATAACCTCACAGCAGGTCTTAAATGATAACAGGTCAAAGGTAACGGAGTTTGAGGGGACATTTAGAAATAAAATAACAAACGGAAATCCTTTAGGTTTTGAATCTAAGATTTTTGTAAATTTTGCTGGTTCATTTCAAAGCTCAACTTATGCGCCTGTTTCTGGTATTATTGACCAAATGGAATACAGAGTAAAATCCAATAGATACAGGATTAAATTTAGATTACCAAATCAAGACAACGACAAAACAAATACACTTACAATTAAAGAGGATTAAAAGTTTTTTTTTAAAATACTAGGATTTTTTAAAATAAAATTGTTATTTAGCTAAAATTACAATTATGTTTAAAATATATTTTAGTAACGAAATGAAACGTTTAGGTAAAACTAGAGGCGACATTTGTGAATTGTTGGGAATTACTAGGCCAACACTAAATTCAAGACTTGAAAATCCTAGTTCACTTCAAGTAAAAGAAATCAAAATTTTAAAAGAACAAGGGTTTATTATGCCTTTGGAATTATTAGAAAATTAATTTATGGAAAAAACTATATTTAAAAATTTAAGTTCAATCAATGTCAATGACAAAATTGAAAAAAAGGGTAATTTAGATTATCTACCGTGGGCTGATGCCTGGACAATGTTGTCAAATATTTATTCTGACGTTAGTTATTCTGTTGTAAAAAATAATGATGGTTTTAATTATCATCATGATGGCAAAACAGGATGGGTTGAAACTGAAGTTACAATCAATGATAAAACACTACCAGAGCAGTTACCGATTACAGATAATAGGAATAAATCAATTTTATTAGAAAATATTACATCATTTGATGTTAATACAACTATAAAAAGATGTATTGTTAAAAACATAGCATTGCATGGTTTGGGCCTTTATTTATGGACAAAAGAAGATTTTAAAGGCTCTGAGGATAAATCATCCAAGAGTTTAAAATCAAATGAACTAGCAGCCGCTTTATCGTCACTCGATATGGCTAAAAGAGCAATAAAAGCTGGAGTTGGTTCATCGGAGCAAATCAAAAAAATAAAACAAAAATTTAATATATAATATGGCAGATAAAAAACCAATATATGTTGGCAGTGGAAAAACAGTAAGCGGTCAATATGGAACATTTAGAAATGTTACTTTAAAATTAAGTGAATTAAAAGATTACATTTATGAATATCAAGGTCAAAAATTAGTGAACTTGACTATAAATGATAAAAAAGAAACAGACCAATTTGGTAAAAATGTTTCAGTCACTATAAATGATTATAAGCCTGAAAATAAAGAGGCTGTGAGTAAAGGGAATGATTTACCCTTTTAAGTTTAATTTATGGCACAGCTAATCACTGTGCCTTTTTTTTTATTATGTCAATAAATATTACAAAAAACTCAAAACAAGTTCAAAGCGCAAGAGATGACCGTGAAAGAGAACTTTATTTCATGCTAGAATTTTTAAGAAAGCAACTGAAAAAAAAGAATGAAATTATAAATGATTTAGAAATAAAAAACAGAATCCTCATAAATAAAAATAAAGTTATTGATGAAAGAAATTAAACTAAATTCAATTTTAAAAGATTCAAACACAGATTATCATTCTAATAAAAGTATTTCAGCCTCAGGTCTAAAAGAGATTTCATCAACATCTGTCACAGATTATTTAAATAAAAAGTTTAAAACATCTTTGGCATTGGAACTGGGTTCGGCAATACATACCATAATATTAGAGCCTGAATTATTTGATACAGAATTTCATATAATGCCAAATATTGACTTACGAACTAAAGCCGGAAAAGAGTTAAAAATAAAACATCAGGAAATTGCCAATGGTCGGATTTTATTATCAGAATCAAATTATAATTTGCTTAAAAAAATATTGGTTTCTTTCAAAAAAAATAGAGATGCTGTAAAATTATTAGATGGCAAAATTGAAATAAGTCATTACGGCACTGTTAACAATATTGATGTCAGGTGTCGACCAGATATTTTAGGAAAAGATTTTGTCTGTGACATAAAAAGCTGTAAATCCGTTAATGCTTACAATTTTCGTAAAGATTGTTATACTTATAAATGGTTTCTACAAGCTGTTTTTTACAGTGACTTTTTATCAGTACCAGCTGAAAATTTTAGGTTTATTGCAATATCAAAAGAGGATGAGCCAAAAGTTAAAGTTTTTGGTCTAACAAAGAAATCAATTGAACTAGGCCGTCAACAATGGCATGAGGCTTTTAACCGTTGGCAATTTTATAAAGAAACAGGTATTTGTTCTGGCGAAAACTGGAATGATTTTAAAGACAGTGTTCAATTATTGTGAGAAAAATAACAACAATGAAAGAAAAGATTATAAAATTATATTTATTAGGTAAGTATTCACACAAAACTGATATAAGCGAAACTTTAAATGTTAACCAGAAATATGTTTTGCAAGTTATAAACGATTTTAATAAAAATACTACGATTAAAAATGATTTTGGAATATGTCAATCATCGGACAACATTAATAAATTTTTTTTATTTACATCAAACGGTTTAGAAAAAACATTATTTTTGTCTAAAGGTGAATTTTATTGTGAATTAGATTTGTCTTTTACGGAAAGAAATTTTATTGAAAACAACACAGGTTTTAAAGTTTATGAGGGCCAAAAACCATTATTATAATTATTTAGGAAAAGAGGATAAGATGCAAAATGAGCTTATGATATACATTGATACAAAATATCCAAAAGCAACTTGCACACACATCCCAAATGAGGGCAAAAGGACACCGTTTGAGCAATATAAAATGAAAATGTGCGGAACAAAACCAGGCGTTCCAGACCTTATGATTTTCACCCCCTCTAAAAAATATAATGGTTTTGCATTAGAGCTTAAAACTGGTTATAATAAACCGACTGAAAACCAAAAAAAATGGTTACAGTATCTTAAAGATTGTGGCTGGTGGGCTGAATGGTCCAATGATATAAATTATTGCAAAAAAAGTATAGATGATTATTTTGCCAATGCACTTAAATAAAGATATATATTGGAATGAGAAAATTCAGAAAGTTCGCTGGACCATAACATCCAGTGAGGATATTGATTTTCAATATGTGGGACCATCAACACAAAATGAATTAGAGTTAATAGTTGAAAAGCTGTTTGACATTTTTGAGGATGACCACATCACACACAAAACGTTTTTATGTGTGTATAATGAATTTAGAGAATTCTGTGAAAATTTAGATGATATTTTAGATGACTAAAATTTACAAACCGCCAAGTTTTGACAATCAGATTGTTGTTCCAAAAAACATATTTGATTCCAAAGTTTCATTGTCTGCATTGGGTTTTTATTGTTGGTTGTTTACTAGAAAATCAAATTTGCCAATTACATTTCAGGACATCAAAAAATCTTTTGACGTTACTGACCACACTATAAGAAAACAAATCAATGAGTTAGAAAATGCCAAATATTTATCAAAAATTCCTGTTCGAAATAGCGGTAAGTTTGGGGGGTATAATTATTATATTTCTGACGTCACCATGTTAAAAAAACCGCATACGGTTAAACACACACGGTCAGCTGCTATTACTAATACTAATATATATAAGAATACTAGTATATATAATAATAATACTAATACTATTATATATAATAAGAATAATAATAATACTATCAAAATTAAAAATGAAAAATTATTTTCAGAAATAAAAGAAAATATAAATCATTTCATGGCGTTGTTTCCAAAAAAATATTGCCAAAACAATACTGACCAATTGAAATGGATTGAGTGTATTTATAAATTAATTGAACTAGACGGTTATACATTAAGAAAATTATATAGCATTATAAAAACAATTCGCAATGATGAATTCTGGCAAACAAATTTTCTAACTCTTTTAAAACTTAGAAAAAAAAACAAAGATGGCATTTTGTATATAGATTTTTTTAATGAGATTTATAAATCAAAAAAACCTAAATCATATTATAAAGTAAAAAATTTAGAATCTTATTTTATTTATGATTCTAATAATAAAAAATTACTAGGTGCGGTTGCTAACAACATAAAATTGACTGAATTCAATTTAAAAAATGTTCTCAATGAAACAGAGATTCAAGAAATAAAAAATTATGTCGAAACTAATTAGAAATTCAAATCAAGCAAAACAGGGCATTGATTTTTATGGATTACAGAATGGTCCAATGCACCCTAGTGATATTGATGCTGTTTTGGAATTTGATAACAAGGCAATTATATTTATAGAATTAAAGAAAATAAATAACGACATACCAACAGGGCAAAGATTATTATTAGAAAGACTAACAGATTCCTGGCATACAAAAAAAGCAATAACAATAAAAGCAACACATTCTTTTAAAAACGACAATAATGATGTCCCATTGCATTTATGTCAAGTTCAGAAATTTTATTATGATGGTAAATGGACGTACTTTTCTGAAAATTTAAAAGTCTTTCTAAATAAATTGGGACTTAAATGGAAAATAACTAAATTAAAATTTGATGAATGATTATATAGACCTAGGTATTGACCTAAAAGGTAAAAAATATGGACAAATAAAAACTAAATGTCCAAAATGCTACAGCCAAAGAAAAAAAAAGAACGACCCATCTCTAAGCGTTGATATTGACAAAGGCCTTTATAATTGTCATCATTGCGGTTTCTCTGGGTCTATAAAGTTTAAAAAGAAACTAGAATATATAATTCCAAAAGAGAATAAAAACAAGTTAAGTGAGAATGTGATAAAATGGTTTGCTAATCGTAAAATTATTGAAAACACTTTACAGACATGGAAAATATCTGAATCAACAACTTATTTTCCACAAATAAGCAAAAGGCGTAAAGCAATACATTTTAATTATTATAGAGATGGTAAACTAATAAATGTTAAATATAGAGATGGTAAAAAGAATTTTAAATTATCTAAAGGGGCTGAATTAATATTTTATGGTTTAGATTTTATAAAAAACACAGACACTGTTTATATAGTTGAGGGTGAAATTGACGCCCTTACATTGTATCAATGTGGCATTTATAACGTTTGTTCTGTTCCAAATGGGGCATCCAAAGGAAATACTAAATTAGAATACTTAGATAATTGTTATAAATACTTTGAAAACAAAAAAACTATTGTAATATGCACAGATAATGATGATGCTGGTTTGTCACTAAGAAATGAACTAGCTAGGCGTTTTGGAGCTTACAAATGCAAATACGTTGATTTTAAGGACTGTAAAGATGCAAATGATGTATTGGTAGCGAAAAATAAAGAAACGCTGTTAGAACTCATTAAAACAGCAAAGAACTTTCCATTGGACGGAATAGTTAATATAAATGATATTTGGGATGATGTTTTAAATTTTAATAAAAAAGGTGTTAAAACTTATGATATTGGTTTTGAATGTAATGATTTATTTAATATTTCTTTGGCTCAATGGTCTGTTTTGACCGGCATTCCAAACCACGGTAAATCTGATTTTTTAGACCAGTTGATGTGCAATTTAGCAGAAAAACACAATTTTAGGTGTGCAATATTTGCACCTGAGTCTTTTCCTTATGAGGGTCACATAAAAAGAATTGCTAACAAGTTAAATGGTCAAAATTGTGATAATGATATGTTAAATGCAACTAAAGATTTTATTATGGAGCATTTTTACTGGGTCAAAATAAATCTAAAAAATTTATCATTAGAATCTATATTAAAAGAGTTTAGGCAATTGGTATTTCAGCGCGGGATTAACGTTTGTGTTATTGACCCGTGGAATATGTTAGACCATACGACACAGCGTGATTTTGGATATATAGGCCATAAATTATCTTTACTAACACAATTTGTTCAACAAACAAATACACATTTATTTTTAGTGGCACATCCAAAAAAGATTGAATCAGAGAATGGACAGTTTCAAAAAGTAGATTTATATAAGATTTCTGGTTCCGCTGACTTTTTTAATAAAACATTCAATGGATTAGTATGTGAAAGGGTTATTGGCGAAAAGACAGAATATGGTTCTGATTTAGTTAAAATACATATCCAAAAGGTAAAAAGAAAGGAAAACGGACAACTAGGAACATTTACATTAGCACCTGACTTTGATAATGGTGGTGTTTATAAAAAGGTAGTCCAAACAGAAATAAAACCGATAATAAAAAATAAAATACCATTCTAATGACAAAAGACGAATATCAAAGACTTAGAGTTGACTTGTTACAATTAGCTGAATCAATTATGAACACTAAACAGCCAGAATATACAATGAATAACACTGATATATTAAATAACTTTAAAACAACGGCAGAGGCTCTTCAAATAGCTCCTATTCAAGTTTGGGCTGTGTTTCTTCATAAACACATTCAATCCATATTAACTCATGCACAAAATGAGGAAACAATTGAATCTGAGCCTATCAAAACTAGATATGCTGATGCAATTAATTATTTAACATTGGGTATGGCCCTATTAAAAGATGGGAAATAAATATTTAGATGCGCAATCCTGGTGTTTAAAAAATGGAATTAAAATATATATTGTTCCAATTAGAAACCGTAAAGAATGTTATGTTGAGCTTAACGACAATGGTAAAATAACAAAATCACCAATAACATATAAAAACCAATCTATTGCATCGGATAAAATATGGGATTTATTTTTACACTTATATGAGTTAAATAAAAAAAATTAAAAAAAAACTTTAAAAATATTGTGTATATTGAAAATAAATTTTAAATTAGCAGTATAATTAAAAACAAAACAAAATGGAAAGAAATAAATTATTAAAATTAGAATTAAACTATTACGAAGAAAAATTAGTTGTTTCATCACTTGTAAAAGTAATGCAAGAGGGTAGCAAAAAAGGTAACGAATTACTTGTATCTAATGTAAAAAGTTTATTAAGAAAATTAGAACAAGCCAATCTAAAACAATATTAAAAACAAAACATTATGAAAAGTTACGACAAGTACATTAAACAAGTTTATCACATAGAAAAAAAATATCAAGATGAATTAGATTTTTTTAGAAGCCTTCCAGAACCAATTTACATAGAATTTTGTTCAGATGAAGAAAGAAAGGAATTACATAAAAAATATAATTACAATTTTGATTGGGACTGTAAAAAAGAATCTTACAGTAAATTATTAAACAAATAATAACACAGGGGAGGGTAAAACCTCCCTTTTTAAAAACAAAACAAATTGAAAAACATAATAAAACTAGATAAAATTGAGGATTTACATAACGGAATAAATATTGCGCATTTCACATTGGAAATTAAATTACCAAATTATGAACATGGTTTAATATTTAAATTATCATCAGCTGGAATTAATTTAAGGATTGAAAGCAGTCATCTTATAAAAGAGATTAATTTATTGTTAGAATGGTTAAATAAATCGTCAGACAATGAAAATACCTTAAAAGATAATGAATCTGAAATAATATCTTATGCTAAAGAAATGATTAGATGTAATAAGAAACTAAAAGAGATTAAAAAATTCTAGAATTTAACCCATCCTCATTTCTTATAATAAACCTCCTTTTTTTTAGGGGGTTTTTTTTTGTTATTTTTGTAACATGAGTAAACAAAATGTTACATATAAAAAAAGGCAAATGATTACAGCAATGGAACAAAATCTTTGCATAGTTACTAAAGCGGCTTTTGAGGTGGGTATTACTAGAAAAACTCATTATGATTGGATGCGAAAAGATAAAAAATATAAAGAGGCCGTTGATGAATTACAGAACGCTACATTGGACCATGTGGAATCAAAGCTGCATGAATTGATTGATGACCTGAATGTTCCATCTGTTTTATTTTATATGAAAACCAAAGGCAAACAAAGAGGTTACATTGAACGTTCTGAGATAGCTGTTGAGGGTTCTGTTGAATCTAAAGTCATTGAATGGACACCAGCAAAAGAAAAATAAAAGAATACTGCAACATCCAATTTTATCAAGCTAGGGAATCCCAAGCTAGATTTAAAATATTTGTTGGCGGTTCTAGGTCCGGTAAAACAGTTGGGTTGATTCAGTATTTATTGTATTTAATTACGACTCAACAAATTCCATTGACAATATCAATAGTTAGGGCCACGTTGCCAAGTTTAAAAAGGTCTGTGTTAAGAGATTTCATTCAAGTAAGTCAAAAGCTAGGAGTTTATGATTATGGAACATTTAATAAAACAGAAAACATTTTCACTTTTGGCAAACATAAAATAGAGTTTTTTAGTTTGGATGATGCTCAAAAAATTAAAGGGTCAAAGCGTGATATATGTTATTTCTGTGAGATTGACGAATGTGGATATGATGAATTTCAACAAATCATTATGAGGACCACAGACCACATCATTTGCTGTTTTAACCCATCTGAGCCAGTACACTTTATTTATGATATAATGGATGACAAAGATATGCCAGGGGGTGTTGATATATTTCATTCAACTTATAAAGACAATCATTTTTTAGAGCCGTCTGTTATTCAACAAATAGAATCAATGAAAGACAGGAATCCTGATTTATGGCGTGTATATGGTGAGGGTCAAAGAGCTGTAATATCTAATAAACAAATATTTACTGGATGGGAATTTAAACCTAGAGATGAGTTTCCAGAGTTTGACGAATTGTATCTGGCCTGTGATTTCGGCTATACAATAGATAGTTGTGTAATTATAGAATATGCAAAAGTTAAAGATAAAATATATGTGCATGAGCTTTTATATAAAACTGGTATGACAAATGGTGATATTGCTAATTTTTTAAAAACAAATAGTCTAGATGATAGGATAATGTATTGTGATAGTGCTGAGCCAAAAAGTATTGAGGAACTCAGACGTTTGGGAATAATAGCTAAGGCCGCAACTAAAGGACCAGGCTCCATATCGGCTGGTATATCTTTATTAAAAGAGTTTCAGATAATATTATCAAAAGAATCCAAAAATGCTATAAAAGAATATTACAGTTACAGCTGGGATGAATTAAAAGACGGAACACTAATCAATAAACCAAAGCCAAATCAGACGGACCACTTTTGTGATAGCCTTAGATATGGCGTTTATTCTAGATATAAAAACAGGACCGAATTTTTTGTTGTTTAATAACAAATCAATATTTTGTATTTTTACATAAAATAAAATTAATTTTACATGGCATCAATCTACGATAGGTTTAGAAATCTATTTTCAAACAAGAATTTACAAAGAACAGCCGAGGCCTATAATAGAGCTGTATTTAATTATATGGGCAATAACATTGTTTTTGCCAAAGAAAATGATGATACATATATCAATCATGGTTACAGACGTAATGCGACAATTTATTCCATTGTGAATATTATATCCAAAGCGTGTACAACAATTCCTTTTGTTATATATGAAAAGAAATCTGAAAATGATTTAAAAAGATATAAGTCAATCACATCATCTGGATTGGACACAAATGTATTGCTTAAGGCAGAACAGCTTAGAAAATCAGCATTGATAGAATTAGATGACACAGAATTACATCAATTATTAGACAGGCCAAATCCAGCACAATCTTATAATTCCTGGATGTCAGAAATAGTTGCATTTGGTAAACTAACAGGAAACAGATATATATATGGCATAGGGCCTGAAACAGGTGGCAATGCATCTAAATATAAAGAACTTTACGTTTTACCATCTCAGCTCATGGAAATTGTTTCTGGTGGTTTAATGAATCCTGTAAAAGCATACAGATTGGACTACAAAGGAGCTTATGATATAAGAGCTGAGGATATATTACATATTAAAGATTTTAACCCAGATTATACAGGAACAGGCTCACACCTTTATGGTCAGTCACCATTAAAAGCTGGACTAAGAACTTTGACAACAAATAATGAGGCTGTAACTACTGGTGTTAAATATTTACAGAATCAAACAGCTAGAGGTGTTTTATATGCTGATGAGGGTGATTTAAATGAGGTTCAAGCTCAAGCGTTAAAAGATAAGTTTAGGAAAGCGCACCAGGGTTCTAATAATGCTGGTGATGTTATAATCACACCAAAGAAATTATCATGGGTGAATTTTGGATTGGCTGCCAGTGATTTATCACTTATAGAACAATACAATGCCTCAATAAAAGATTTGGCAAATATTTATTCTGTCCCAGCTGTATTGCTTAACAACACAGAATCATCTACTTATAACAATGTAAAAGAGGCTAAAAAGAGTTTATATCAAAACTGTGTGATGCCAGAAATGATAAAAATAAGAGATGAACTCAATAGATGGTTGGCCCCTAAATTTGGTGAAAAACTATATATTGATTTTGATTTTACTGTCATACCAGAACTTCAAGAGGAAATGGACAAAGTTGTTCAACAGCTTTCTCAATCCTGGTGGTTAACAATGAATGAAAAAAGAGCTGCAATGAATTACGGTGCTGATGAGGATGATGCAAAGCTAAATGATTATTATATTCCAGCAAACCTTATTCCTTTGAATGCTGTTGACGATACGCCAGTTGAGCCTTTAGACCCAGACATTGACAAAAGGTTTAAAAAACTAAATGTAAAATCTAAAGTTCCTGGAATGACTGATGTGTTTACAACTAGAGGTGAGGCTGAGGATAGAGCTGAGGATTTAGGGGGGCGTGGATTTCATGTGCATCAATTTGATGGTGAGGATGTTTATATGCCTTTTGAATCTCATGAACAATATGAAAGAGCAATTGAAAATAATAAATATCATTATGGCGAACCTCATGAAGATGATAAGGATAACTATGATAATGAGGACCAAAGCAAAGCTCCAAAGATTTCACCTAATGTAGAAACTGGATTAAGACGAAGGGTCGAGGAACATAATGAAGAACATGGCGACAAACCATCATCCAGAGCTACATACGGAATGTTAGCGGCATCATTTAGACGTGGTGTTGGTGCATATAGAACAAACCCATCATCGGTTAGACCAAATGTAAGGTCTGAGGAACAATGGGCGTTTGGCCGTGTTTCTGGATTATTATATGCTTTGAGAAACAACAGATTTAGAAGAACGCCTTATGACACAGATTTACTGCCTGAGGAACATCCATTGTCTAGTAAAGAAAAATCATATCAAAGCAAACAAATGTTTGACGACTACCCACAAAGCGCAACTAACAACGCTAAAAGAGTAAAGAACTGGATTGATAAATATGGCAGAGACGAAGTGGATGGTATGACTAAAGTAGGACTTGCAAGGATGAACCAGCTTATCAGCAGAGAATCTTTGAGTTTATCTACAGTTAAAAGAACTTTTAGTTTTTTATCAAGGACCAAAGGAGGTGGATATAATAAAATTAATCCTGACTTTAAAGACACTCCCTGGAAAGACAAAGGATATGTTGCATATTTAGGATGGGGTGGTGAGGCTATGCTAAGCTGGTCTGAAAAAACTTTGGATAAACTAGATGAATAATGCGCAGATTAAGTAAGCAATTTAAAGAAAATTGGCGTGAGGCTTATGAGGATAGATTGACAAAAAGCGAAAAGACACAAATCAGAATTTTCCGGAAATACTATAATGATAGTTATAACAAAGCCATTGATAAATTTTCTTTAGGGCAAATAAATCCTGAATTAATAATGAATGTCATTTCAATGACTGGTTTATATAAACAAATGTATTTAGATATTGGCATCAAACAAGGTAAATGGTACGCTACAAACTTTGATAAATATTTAAAAAAAGGTGTTGACTTTAGGCAATTTTTAGATTATTGGAATCAAGCCTTTGCAAAGAAAGGTGAAGAGATGGCTGGTATTAGAGTGGTCAGTGTTATTGCAACAGCTAGAAAAGTATTTCAACAAACAATACAAAAGCTAATGTCTGATGAAACATTTATGGCCGAGGGTACTGATGCTCAAGCTAGAATATTAAAAAGAAAATTCAAGGAGGTCAGTCAATATCAAGCTGTTAGAATAGTTAGAACGGAATCCGCCCTGGCCGCTAACTTTGCAACACAGGAAACAGCTAGACAAATATTTCCAGGCAGTCAAATGAAAAAAGAATGGATTGCTGGTTCTGATGCTAGAGTAAGACCAGCTCACCGTGAGGCTGATGGTCAAATTGTTAATTTTGATGCTGACTTTTTAGTTGGTGGCCAATACCTAGCTTATCCTGGAGACCCTAGAGGTTCGGCCGGTAACGTAATAAATTGTAGGTGTTCCACGGCCCCAATACCAGACGAGGATGCAATTTCTAGTGTTGAGCTAGATGAAATAGGTTTTGGTCTTGTAGGTCAAAGAACTTAAAAAAATTTATTTGTATTTTTACTGAAAATTTCGTTATGAATAAAATAATTTTTAAGCAATCCCCTATTGGCGAAATAATGGATGCTGATGAAAATAAAGGTATCGTCAAAGGTTATGCTAGTTATTTTGATAATATAGATTCAGACAAAGATATTATTAGAGCCGGTTCCTATAAAAAAACAATTATGGAAAATGGTTCTAGAGTAAAATATTTATATCAGCATGACATGAATAAGCCTATCGGAAAAATGAATGAGCTTTATGAGGATGACAAAGGATTGGTTTTTGTTGCTGAGGTTCCAAAAACTCAATTAGGAAAGGACGTCATTGAGCTTATGAAAGCTGGTGTCATAACAGAAAATTCAGTTGGTATAATGCCAATAGTCAAAGAGGACAAAGGTAATTACAGGGAAATCCGTGAGGTTAAACTTTATGAGGTATCAGCTGTTACACTAGCGGCCAATGACGAAGCAAAAATATTAGATGTAAAAGGAACTAAATCATTAGAGGCCATTTACTCACGTTACGATAATCTAATAAAGATAATTCGTAAAAACAATATTTCAGACGAACTTGCATTTGCAATTGAATCTGAAATTTATAAACTCAAATCATATCTTATTGAACTCACAAAGTCGCCAAAAAACACTTTGCCGAAACAAGAAAACAATGATGATGAGTTACTTAAATATTTGTATAACAATCTCACAAAAAAGTAATTTAAAAATGGATAATAATATCAAAAAAGAATTAGATAACATCACAGGTGTTATTGATTCTAAAATTGAAAAATCCTCATTACAAGCTATCGAAACAATGAAAGCTGAAACTGAGGCTGTTGTTAAATCCAGCATTGAAAATGTTTCTGGTAAAATAACAGAAATCAATGACAGATTAGATAAATCTGAAATTGAATCAAAAAAGAGATTTGAAGCTGAAAAACCAGTAAGTTTTAAATCCGCATTAAAAGACGCCTTAAGTGGCGGAGCAATCGACAGTTTTGTCAAAGGGAATACTAGGTCAGCTAGATTTGATTTAAAAGCTGATATGACTACGGCAGATTTTACGGGTGATGTAATTGCACCTTTAAGAGTGCCAGGTGTCTTTAAGGACCCATCTAGAGCGCAACACTTCAGAGACTTCATACCAGTTGGTTCAACTCAATCAGATGTAATCAGATACGTTAAAGAATCTGGTTATTCAGACGGAGCTGGAGCAAAAGCTGAAGGTAATGTGCTAGGTCAAACTGACTTCGACCTTCAAGCTGTTGACGCTAATGTTCAATTGATTGGAACATATTTAAGACTATCTAAACAGATGGTTGAGGATTATGACCAATTAAGCTCATACTTAAGTTCTAGAATACCTGGAAAGGTATTGACAGCTGAAGATGACCAAATCGTAGGCGGAAATGGTGTTTCACCAAACTTCCTAGGTTTATTCAATTCAGGAACAGCATTTGACACATCAACAAACAATCCGTTTGCTGATTCAGTTGAAAGTGCAAATGAGTTTGATGTATTAATTGCAACAATGAATTCATTAGCTTTAAATGAATACAGAGCGGACAACATAGTGTTGAACCCATCTGATTTTCATAAGATTCTCTTATTAAAAGATACTCAAAACAATTATCTAAAAGACCAAGTATACCAAGGACTACAGCCTAGTTTTATGGGAGTGCCTGTAATTCTAAATACTGAAATCCCTAATGGACAATTCCTAGTAGCAAACTTTGCTCAGGCGTGTCAATATTGGGTGAGAGATAATGTAAGTTTAGAGTTCTTTGAGCAAGATAGTGACAATGTTCAAAAGAATTTTATCACTGTTAGAGCGCAACTAAGAGGTGCATTAGCTACATATCTTCCAAAAGCTATTATACATGGAACATTCTCGACTGCAAAAGCAGCATTAGAGACTCCGTAATAATATCTTTTATATTGAAATTAGAGGCTTTCGGGCCTCTTTTTTTTATCTGTAAATTAAAATAATTGAAAGTTTATTTTAAATAATAGTTGTTTTTACAAAATATATTTTTAACTTAGTCAAAATTATAACCATGTATATAAAAAAAACAACAGTAGATTCTTATACAAGCGATATTGTATTTAAATATATTCTAGGGCCTAAATACGAAATGCTTTATAAATGTGGTTGGCATGAGGGGTACGAAACTCAAGAAGAAAAAATTAAAAAAGATTTACATATTTATGCTCAAGATTTTATTGATTATATTTTTCTTGACATAAAAAATTGTCCTTACAATGCGCATGAATTAGTAGACGATTTTTTTAACAGAATACAATATATAAAATGAGAAAACTTACTAAACACGGAAAAGAATCCTACAGTGAAACAGCAAAGCTATTATATTTATCTTATGCTGCTTTATTTATAATAATATTAATATTAGTAATTTATGAAAATATTTAATTTAAATCATCCAGCATTAGAGCCTGGCTGGGAAAAATTATCAAAAGAAAAACAAACAGACTCAATGCTGAAATGGCAAATGTCTAAAAATAAAAAGAACAGCACCTAATATTTTTGTTTCATATTTTTAATTAGTTAGTTGTTTAATTAGGTGTTCAACTGGGGTTTCGGCCTCAGTTTTTTTTTGCTTAATTTTATATTACATATATTTATGTGAATAGAAATCAAAAAGGTTGTTTTGCTGAATATCATTTTGCAACAACTGCAATGCTTAAAGGATTTAATATTTCGTTTCCTTTATTGGATTCCACAAAATACGATTGCATAATTGAAAAGGCTGGTAAACTTTTCAAGATACAGGTTAAATATCTCGGTAAAGACAGATATAAACATGGTAATTCTGTTCAAATAACATTAAGAAGGTCAGGCGGCACATTTTATGATACAAATGATGTTGATTACTTTGCTTTGTGGCATGAGGCAAAAAATGCTTTTTACATTATTAAAAATTTAGGTCAAAAAAGTTTTAAAATTACAGATGGTGGTGTTTATCAAAAAAATTTTAATAACTTTGATTTGATAAGTTAGTTTTTTTCATTTATTAAAGGCACCAATTTGTTTGGTGCTTTTTTTTTAACTTTACAAAAAAGTTATTATGAAAATCAAAACAAAAAATAAATCTGTAATTATTGGTTCTGTTCAGTATAATGAAAATAAAGAATTCAATGTAAATGATAAAATTGGCAAAGAAATGATTGACGGTGGCTGGGCTGTTGAAGTTAAAGAGGTTAAAGATAAAAAAGAGACAAAAGAATTAAAAGATTCTAAAGAAACAAAATGAGACAAATAAAAATTAATTCTGTCACTGGAAGTGATACATCAATTGTGCCAACATCGGAAATAAAAAATTATTTAAGAGTTGACCATTCAGTTGACGATTCATTAATTGCTGATATGGTTAAACAATCAAGAATTGTTTTAGAAAATTATATTTCTAGAGATATTATATCAAAAACTAGAACTTATTATTTAGATAAATCTAATGGATTGATTGATATACCTTTTGGACCAATAGCATCAATTGAATCAGTAACCGTAGATGGTTTAACTGCAACACATACCGTTGTTGGATTAGACAAAGAAAGTATTGAGTTAGATAGTTCGCCATCTTATGTTAGTTCTAATCAATTTCCTTATACATACGAAAAGATTAAAATTAATTATACAACGTCAGGCATTTCAGACACACTGATTAAAAATGCAATTATGCAAATGGTTGCAACATTTTACGACAACAGAGCTGACTTTAAAACTGGAACTTTAGTCTCTAAAATACCAATGACATCAAAACAAATGGTTGCATCTTTTAAATCAATGTTTGTTTAATGGATGCTGGGAAATTAAATACACGAATTTTATTTTATAGACCCAGCCAATCCTCAGACGGATTTGGAGGCTTTCAGACGGGCTTTACAACAACAAGTAGTGTTTGGGGACATTATAAAGAATTAGACGGCCCCATAGTTGACGAAAATGGCTTGAGACGGCGTGAGGTTGTTGCTGAAGTAATATGCAGAAAAGAAAGTTTATCTGGAGTTAGGGTAAATGATATTTTTAAAATTGATAGTACCAGTAATCCAGATTACAGAATTGTTAAAATATTTCAATCTGATTATAAATATTTTGTGACTATTCAAGCTGTTTTAACAAGTGAAACCACATAATGAATGTCAATGCTCAAATAAACCAAAAAGACTTAAGACTTTTAAAAAAAAAAATTAAGAGTTTAAAAGAGTATTCTGGTCAGGAATTGTCAAATGAAATAGGGAAAACTGGATTTGCAATTGAACGTAGGTCAAAACGAAAAGTTCCTGTTGATACTGGTGGTCTAAAACAATCAATAAAAACATTTCATTCTGGCAAAAAAGCATTTGTTGAGGCCGGTAAAAATTACGCCCCTTATATAGAATTTGGCACAGGCTCTAAAGTTGATTTAACAGATATGAAAGCTCTAGGCATTCCGGATTCTTATGCAAAACAATTCAAAGGCAGAGGAATAAAAAATATTAATTTACCAGCTAGACCTTTTTTATTTCCATCAGCTAGAACAGAATTCTTAAATTTGCTTAAAAGAATTACTAAAAAGTTAAAAGAATTGACATAATGAAAGACCCTACTAAATTTATAAGACAAAAAATATTGACTGCATTAATAGGTAATATTTCATCTGGTGGGTCTGTTGTTCCTGTTTACGGTAGTGTGCCAAGCTCAGCAACATTTCCATATATAAGAATTTATGGTGTTGACTTAAATGAAGTGGACCAAAACAGAACTTCTTTCAATACTGAGGTGACTACTAGAATAGAAGTTGTAACTAGATTTATAACTGATAATGGTGGTGAACTGACTGCCAACACATTAATTTCAGATTGCTTAAATTTGCTTAGAACCAGAGAGGGTAGTTATTTGAATTTAGCTAGTGATGGTTTTAAAATTTATACTAGTGTGGCTGAAAGTATTAATTATTTAAGAGAGGACACTAAAAGTCATACTTATTACAGAGCAGTTTTAGAATTGCAAAACAGAGTAATGGAAATTTAAAGAAAATGAGTAAAGTTTTAAATGAGGATACACAAGTAAAATTAGATTTAAAGTCAATAGGAATGATTGTGACTTTTGTTGCTATGTTAGCTGGAATTTTTTTTACATTAAAATCTGACATTGCATTGGCTAAGGAATTACCCGAATTTCCAGTTTCATCAAAAGAGCTTGATTTCAAAGACAAATTGACGCGTTCGCAAATAGATTTGACTCAGCAACAAGTTGAGAATATTCAAGAGGATGTCAAAGAAATAAAAGAAACTGTCGAAAAGATAGAAGAAAGATTATATGAACTTAAAAGATAAAATATGTGTCCTGTTAACTGTCCTATTTGTTTCAATTGCCAGTAGTCAAAACTATAAAGAAAATGTCAGCGTTGTTTTGTTTAGTGCAAGTTTTGTTGAGCAAATTTCAATAAAAAAATACAATAAACATAATACGTATGTTTTTGACTTTGAAAACATTAAGCATGAAGATTATTTCATAAAAGAAAATATTGAATTTTTACCATCAATAGTTTTATACAATAATGGTAAAGAAATATATAGGATTGAAGCTGACATTACTTTAAAAATGCCAGAAGATTACAAAACAAAACTAGAAAAAGAAATAGATAAATTAATTGAAGATAAATTTTAGATATGAATAAACTAATAACAATACTAGCTCTACTTTTTATAACTAACATAAACGCACAGCTATTTAAAAAGATTTATGATGAGGTCTTTAAATATTCAACTGTTTATGTAGCAGGAGATATGTCTAATGCATACGAGAACACTAGAAAAGATTATTTTGTAGAAAGACCAAGTGATGATAATTTATATGATATACCAAGAGTAATTGATGTAACAGAATATTACCCATTTGATTATAGATATGGATTTGGAATTAGAAGGATTGCAATGTTTGACTTTGAAATAAAAGACAATTATATTGACGGAAAAGAATCTTTAGTAGCATTATCAGCACCTACAGCAGCGGTAAAAGGATGGGAATATTTAGTAAACATTGAGTTTGAACGAGAACGTGGCGAAGAATTTACAAATTCTAGATATTTTATTAGACATACTGGTAAATATCATATTGTTAAACTAGAACAAAGGGAACAGGGTAACGTTGGTTTTAAATATCAATCAGCAGAGCTTAGATTTAGAGTTCCCATTAGCAATAAATTTAGTATAAGTTTAGGTGGTATGTATAGAACACATCAAACTGCTTATGGTTATAATCCTATTGAAATATGGCTTAATGAAACTATTACGAATACTGACCCAAATACTGGTTTGACATATACTTATCCTTTAAATCCTTGGTATAGCTTAGGGTATCTTTATGGGTACTCAGACCATCGTACTAGATATACTGATTTAGACACAGGAGAGGAAAGATATGATTGGATATGGAAAGATGAAGCTGGTAATATAGTAAGTTATTCTGATATACAATTTAGACAAGATATATTTGGCGACCTTATGAATAGGTTTAATAATGAAATTTGGGATGAGCTTGATGGTTTTGGTGTTATTTCACCAATAGTAGGTATTGACTTTGCACATCAAAGAAACAATCATTGGATTGTAGCTTATGCTAATTATTTACCGCCATATCATAAATATGTTTCTGGTGATGAATTATATTCATATATGAATCGTAACAATTGGGGAAAAGGCGGATTGAAAAAAGACAGTGAATTAGAACAATGGGAGGATTATCAGTTTGGCGCAATTATAGGAATTAAATTAAATAGGTTTGGAATATTTATTGAGGGTGAATATACAAAGTTTTGGGACACAGAAATTTTTAATTCTAGTGTTGGTGTAAATTATAGATTATGAGAAAAATAAATAAACTCATTGTCCATTGCACAGCTACACCACAATTTAAAGATTTTACAGTTGAAGATGTTACGGGATGGCATGTAAAAGGCAATGGCTGGTCAGATATTGGGTATCATTATTTAATTAGATTAGATGGAACTGTTGAACTAGGAAGGCCAGTAAAAAAATCTGGTGCGCATGTAGCTGGACATAATAAAGACAGTATTGGTATTGCATATGTTGGTGGGATGGATAAACACATGGAGGAATGGATTGACACTAGAACAGACGAACAAAAAGATTCTTTATTTAATTTATTAATGGATTTAAAATTTGAGTTTCCAAATGCTGTTGTTTATGGTCATAATGATTTCACTGATAAAAAAGTATGTCCCTGTTTTGATGCAAAAAAAGAATATTCTGAAATAAGTAATTTTAATAATTCGCAATGAGTAAAATAAAAAAGCCGTTTAAAGAATCCACAGTTGGCAAATTATTATTTGGTGCTGCTAGTATTGTATCACCTCAATTAGGAGCTGTGTTAAATGGTGTTACTAGTCCAAAAGATGCTATTGCTGAAATAACCAAAGCTAAGATACCAACGGAGGATAAAATAAAACTACAAACTTTGATTTATGAACAACAAAATAAGGAAATGGAAGAGATTAGTACAAGATGGGTTGCGGATTCTAAAGGTGGTTGGCTTACTAAAAACGTTAGGCCTCTTGTTCTTGTTTGGTGCATTGTGGTGTTTAGTTTTGCTGGCATATTGGATTCAGTTGATTCAATTCCTTTTAACATAGGTACTACATGGAACGATACATTTGAGAAAGTAATGATGGCTGTTGTATTAGCATATTTTGGAGGGCGTACAACTGAAAAGGCTAGCAGTATTATTAAAGGTAAATAATGGCAAGTAAAAACATATTTACATTTTATAAAAAACCTAGAAAAAAAAGACCAGGCCGTCATTCTAAAAACCTGTCCCATAATAATAAACAATCAAAACAATATAAAAAACCCAGGAATCGAGGCGGAATGTAAACAAATAAAATTCCGTAAATTTGCTAATATAATATTCTTATTTTATGGCGACACTCACAGGACAAACCATTGCATCAACTTATGATGGCTTACTTAAATTATCTGATAATGACGGATTAACAGCATCGGTAAAAAATATTGAAGATGGGTTTGGAGTTGCCTCACCGGTAAATATATCAACAGCTGTCCTTTTCATAAAACCAACATCAGACACATCTAGCACACCAACAAGCGGAAAAGAATTTGAAGTTGTTGGAAATGCTTTAATAACTGGTGACTTACAAATTGATAATTTAAATATTAATGGTAATACGATTTCTGCAACAAGTGGAGTGGTTACATTAGCAAATGGAGCGATTGCTACAACACAGAGTGCAAGTGATAACTCAACTAAAATTGCAACGACTGCTTATGTAGATGCACAGGCAGGTTTAGCAGACACTTTAAGCGAAGTATTAGCGTTAGGAAACACAACAGGTGCTACTAAAATATCAGTTAATAATACAAGTAGTGGGATTGATTTTATAGATAATGCAAAAGCTAGATTTGGAACAGGGAATGATGCAGAAATATATGGCAGCTCAGATAACTTATATATAGACCAAAATACAGCAGATAAAGATATTATACTAAGGTCAGATGATGGCTCTGGTGGAATAACAGAATATTACAGGCTTGATGGAAGTAGTGCAGTTAATATATTTAGTAAAAATATTTTATATGGTAGAAGTTCAACATTTGGCTCAAACGCTAATAAAGAAATACAAATTTATGATGGCACTAGCTCTGCAATTAATATTGCTGGTGGAGATTTTGATTACAGTTGGGTAGCTCATAGTGGAGGTACGTTCAAATTATTAACTGGCTCAACTGAATTACTTGAGTTTGGTGCATCAATAGGAACTTCAACAGAAACCTCAGCATTAATGATTAGTTCAGGTAATCTTGTAAGCAAGAGAACACTAGGAAGTAATGCTTTTAATTCAACAGCTTTTGTTGATGGTAGTGGAACAGCTAATGATGTAGTTATGTGGTCTGATAGTAATACACTAACAGATGCACCTATTGCTATAAGCGGAAACAACACAACTTTTGCAGGTGATATTAATATAGCAGCAGCAAAAAAATTAAAGTTTAATGCTAATTCTTTTATGACACCTGAAAACAATACAAGTGGTGCAGAAATTAGTACAGCAGGAACTTTTATTGTAAAAACAGGCTCTACTCCAACTTTAGGCTTAACAATAGATGCTTCACAAAACTCAACTTTTGCAGGAAGTGTTCTTTCTTCAAGCCTTACAGTTTCAAGTGCTTTAGAAGCAGGAAATTCTTTAATTAATACT
>Ga0209336_10000251_pt1 | contig 27573 bp, 18 predicted proteins | sample LinPmetageLP32_FD_184042 | JGI IMG/M metagenome (GOLD analysis project Ga0209336, IMG submission 184042) | Marine viral communities from the Pacific Ocean - LP-32 (SPAdes) (version 2) | ecosystem: Environmental > Aquatic > Marine > Oceanic | place: Pacific Ocean | collected 2009-08-23
AGGTAGAAGAGATGGTACAGCTAATTTAATATCATTAAGAGCAAGAGATGCTTCCGCGCCAACAGTAGCTTTACCTGATGGTCAAGGTGGTTTAATAAGATGGCAAGGTTTTGATGGAACTGATTTCGCACAAATGGGTGCTATAGCTGTAGTGGCAGATGGTCAAGCTGTAGCTAATTCTGACGCACCTAGTAAAATGATATTTTATACAACCGCTGATGGTGGCGAAGCTTTAACAACAGCACTTACATTAGATAAATCTCAAAACGCAACTTTTGCAGGGAATATTTTAATGGGTAATACTGTTGTAAATCCAGCATCAGGCTTTGCAGATCAAACAGGTATAGGATTAAAAAATTCAACAACAGTTCCAGAGATACAAATATCGTCAGATTCTACTGCAATGCAATTAGGAAGAACTACTACAGGTAGTGATGGTCAAATAATGGCAATGAGGTATGGTTCAAATACAATACATTCATTTAACACAAATTCATTTAGTGTTGGCACAGGCGCAACTTTTGCAGGTATTGTAGGTATAGGTAGTACAGGTGTTTATGCGGGTACTGCTGCTCAGTTAAATTTACCAGGTATAGGGTTAGCTATTAAAAATGACAAGGACGGTAGTAGTAACAACTGGAGTTATATAAATAACACAGCTACAGGAAGCGCATCTAATATAAATTTTCACACTGGCAACAATACGGCTGCTTTAACTTTGGCTCACAGTGGTTACGCGACTTTTACAGCGGATGTAGAAATACATAAATCTGGTAACGATACAACTGGTAAATTAACAATAGCTGGAAATAATAACACAGGTACACCAGGTCAAAAAACAAGTAGTACTATTGAGCATAGAGGTGAACATTTAAAAACTGTTATTACGCATAATGGTAGTGATGTTATAACTATAGGCACAGGAACACTCACAGAATTCGCAGGTGAAGTATTAGTTAATGGAAATTTAGAAACCGTAGGAACGAGCTATCTGTATTTAAGTGGGCACATGAGAATAAATAATCCTGGTAGTGGGGCTTTTAACCTTGATCAATATGATGGTACTAATTGGAATGATACATTAAATATAACTAACGCAGGAGCAGCAACTTTTCTAAGTGATGTAACCGCAGTTAATGTAATACCTACTTCAGCCTTAAGAATCGGTGCTGCTGATAAATGGAAAATAAGAGGTAATAACTCTAACGATAATTTAGCTTTTGAATATGCTGCTTCTGAAACTCTAGCTGATACTAATATAAAATTAGAATTAACTTCAACAGCCGCAACTGTTAAAAACAGCTTATCAATACAATCAGATGATGATAATAGATTTTTAGTTAGATCAAATGATTATACTATATCTAGAATTATTTCAAGAGGACTTACTGGCACAAACTTAGACAAAGGTTTGTTCTCATTAATGACTTCAGACGGTAGTACCAACAATGTTGAAGCAGTTCGTATAGATTCCGCTGGTAACTCTTGGTTTAACGGTGGGCAAGTTGGTATTGGAGTCGGTACTCCAACTGAATTGCTGCATATTAAGAACCCAAGTAATTCCTGGAATCAATACGCTAGAATTAGAATAGGCACAGAAACTACTGATAACTTTGCTTCTGAAATAGGTTTTCATAGAGGAACGACCGACAACACGGATAGAGGATTTTTTATTGATGGTGGTGGTAGTGGTACTCAGCATTTAAAAGTTTTATACACCGGAAACGTCGGAATCGGGACTGTTTCTCCTGGGGCTAAGTTAGAGGTAGCAGGTGGAGCGGATTCTATTGCTAGGGTATTAGGAACAACTACAGCTGCAAGATTAGATTTACAGACTAATTCATATCATAAATTTATACAAACAATAGAGTCTGATGGTCGTTTTAGACTATATAACCAAACAACTTCAAAAGAACAACTAACAGTTTCAAATATTGGTGATGTAGGTATAGGTGATGCACTTCCAACAAGTATATCAGCAAATACCTATAATCTATCTGTTAATTCAGCAAGAACTGATTTATCAGGAGCGCTTATAACTAAAGCTAATAGCTCCATAAAACATCAGCAATACTGGGATTCAAGTGGATATGGTTTTAACCTATCAGCTAATTCAGGAGATTTTAAATGGAAGGTTAATAACAGCGATAGAATGGTTGTTGAAAAAGACGGTGGTCTTGATATACAAGGTACCGCGGGTCAACTTTTCTCAGTTACAAATAGTTTGTCGGGTGATTTATTCTCAGTATCAGATATTTCAGGTATTCCAATATTTAATGTAAACTCTAGTGGTTTATCAAACTTTGACGGTAGTGTTGATGTAAGCGGAAATTTACTTGTAGGAAAAACCGCAGTAAATAATGCATTAAAAGGTGTTCAACTAATGACTGACGGAAGTATAAATCCAACTGTTAGTGGTGACACTGTAGCTAGGTTTAATAGACTAAGTAATGACGGTGAAGTTATAAGAATACAAAAAGACACAGCTCTTGTTGGGGCTATCGGAACCTACAATGGTGTGCCTTGGATAGGTTACCAAGGTGGAGCTGGTGGTGGAATTATGTTCAACGGGGTTAACATTGAACCAACGTTGATAGGATCATCAAGATCTAGTAACACTAATGATATAGGTTCGGTAAATTACAAGTGGAGGTATGGTTATTTCGGCACTGGTTTAAATACGCATAATCTTATCGCTACAAACTCAACGGTATTAAGTGGTCCACAAAGTGGAACATCAAATGTTTTAACAGTAAACCATGGAGCAGGATCTCACACAGGGATAGGGATAAAAATATCTTCAGCAAATAGTGGTCATGCTCTTGATTTAAGCGGAAGTGTAGGTAGTGGTTACGCAAGAATAACAACAGCTTATAATAATCTTCCTGATTTTACAATATCAGGTACAATCACTGCTGGTGAAGATGTAATAGCTTACTCAGATATAAAGCTAAAAGAAAATATAAAAACATTAGATGGTTCTAAAGTTTACGACATGCGTGGTGTTAGTTTTACAAGAAAAGGTACAGAAAAAAAAGGTAGCGGTGTAATAGCTCAAGAGATGCAGAAAGTAGCACCTGAATTAGTTAATGAAATAGATGGCACACTAGGTGTATCTTATGGTAACATAACAGGTTATTTAATCGAAGCAATAAAAGATTTAAAAGCTGAAATAGAAGAACTTAAAAAACAAATTAAGTAATGGCAGTTCCAAGTAGCGGTAACAGTATAAGTTTAGCAGCTATAGCAGCTGAAAAGCTAGAAAATGACTACACAGACGTAGACACTAGTTATGGGCCATATAGTCTAAGAGATATTACTGAAGGTGGTAATACTTACGGTGGTGGTGAGAACTACGATAATACAAATGGTTTTAGTGCATCTCACCCAAATAACCTTGCACCTTACGGCATGGCTGAATTTTATAGCTATGATCACGACGCGGCTTCACCCGCTTGTAACTTAGCTTATCGTAATGGTGGACAAGGAACATTTAACTACCCTATAAACTTAGGTAGTGCAACAGGTACTGTTACAATAGAATACGAAGCATATAGCTTTCCAGATAGGTTTATTTTTACGTGGAATGGTAACACTTATAAAAGTGGTGTAGAATCCACTGGAGATTTTGTTGGTAGCCAAACTTATTTATCAGCTCTACAAGCAACACCCGGTAACTCAAGTGCAACCATAACAACATTATCTCCGTCGGCTGGTAGAGGTTCTATTACTTTTAATAAAAACACATCAAGTAGTACTTCGAATATGCAGGTTACCGCACCACTAGGTAATACACAATGGTGGTTTTCGGTTAGCTGCCCAGGTATGCAAGTTATAGGTAGTGGAAATGGAGTTGCTCCAACTGTTCAAACAGACAATGTTAGTAGTCTAGCCGCGACTAGTTTTACTATGAATGGTACAACAACTAACAGAGGCTTGCTAGCCAACTTAACTTCAACTGGCGTTATAAGTGCTAGAGGGTTTGTATATATGACCGGTAATCAATCAGCTAATTTTATATATGGTGGATCTGGAGTGACAAGAGAAGTAGTTGATACAACAAATACATTAAGCCCTTTTGCAAAATCAATTACTGGTTTAACAGCTTCTACTGCTTATTCTTTTAGAGCTTACGCTTCTAACGGAGCGGGTACAACTTATGGTGTTATAAAAGTAGTTACAACAACCAGCGCTATAACTTCATTTAGTAGTTCTTTATCTGGAAGAACAACTGATGTTTGTGGCTTCCTTACAAATCAAACATATTATCATAATGGATCTGGTAGTTATCCAGCTGTAAATGATGTTGTTTATTCAAATTCAGGAGGTACAACATTTTTAGCCGTAGGTTTTAGAAAATTAGGTAACGGTGGTAAATACAGGGTTGACCAAAATGGAGTAGTTGGTCAAATAAGTCTCTGTTAATGATACTAACACTTAAAAACTGTGAAAATAGCGTAATAATATAAACATAGAATAACAATTTAAAAAAAAACAAAACAATGGGATTAAAAGGAGCATACAATTTTAAAGGTATAGCGTTAAGCGATGCTTACCTACAGGTAGGTAACATCAACTGCAGTTATAACTCTAGTTCATCGCAAAATTTAAAAACTGCTGCTGTGTACAATCCAGATGGTAGCTTAAAAACTGAAGCGGTGTATGAAACAATTTGGACAAAATCACCTAACTCAAATGTTGGTGTAAAAGTATTTAAGGATAAAGCAGCTAGAGACGCTAATCCAAACTCTCAGCTAACTGAGTTTGGTTTCGGTTTTACTGCATCTGTAGCTGACTCAGCAAAGAATCATGTAAAGCAAGCTTACGTAGCTTTAAAAGCAGACGATAAGTACAAAGATTATACAGACGTATAATAAACAATTAACAATTAAATTAAATTAAATTATGGCAAAAGAAGAAGTAATTGATCTAGCTCCAGCAGTGGACAAGATCACAGATGAACAATTAAAAGAATTACAAGGTTTAGTAGGACAAATTAATAACATCCAACTAAGCATTGGTCAATTAGAGACTCAAAAAGCAGGTATGCTTCAAGGTGTTGGAGAGCTACAGTTAAAATTAAAAGACACGCAAGCTAGTCTTGAAAAAGAATATGGTAAAGTGTCTGTTAATATTCAAGATGGATCTATTAAGCCTATAGAAGATGAAGCTGATAAGAAAGATTAGTATTGGTAAAGATTATAAAAATGAAGCTATGCATTATGCCGTGGGCCAAGAGGTCTACGGCGGGCATACTATTTGTCATATAACAGAGGAAGATGACAAGTTTAGTATATTTATTAAAAAAGCTGATGAGGTTTTACCTTGGAAAGATTTTAATAAAAACATGGCAGTAGCTATTGAATATAATCTAGAATACTAATATGAAGAGTATTTTTGATTTTGTTATTGAGCCACTTGGCTCTAGATACAACAATAATAAGAAAGTAGAAGGCGGAGACTTAATACTTAATACACAAATATTCACACACCAAAGCGTAAATAGACTAGGTATCGTTAAAAGCTTACCCACAACAGGTGACACTAATATTAAGGTAGGTGACACTGTTGTTGTCCATCATAATGTATTTAGAAGATACCATGACGTCAGAGGTGTAGAGAAAAACGGCAGAAGTTACATAGATGATAATAATTATTTATGTTCTTTTGAACAAATCTTTTTATATAAAAATAAAAACGAGTGGAAAGCACCTAGGGGTTATTCATTTGTAAAACCTATTGAATCTAATAATATTTTTAATCTTAACAAAGAAAAGCCTAGTATTGGTGTTGTAAAGTATCTTGATGAAAACTTTGACTCACAAATACAACAAGGTGATCTAGTTGGTTTCACTCCTGGTAGTGAATATGAATTTGTAGTAGACGATGAAAGATTATATAGAGTTGGATCTCGATCATTAACTATAAAATATGAATATCAAGGAGACGAAAAAGAATATAATCCAAGCTGGGCATAAAGCAGTTGAAGAACTTATAAAAGTAGCTGGTGAAAAAATAGTTGATTCTGGAGATGATATATCTGCTGATAGATTAAAAAATGCCGCTGCTACTAAAAAGCTAGCTATATTCGATGCTTTTGAGATACTTAATAGAATACAAGAAGAGGAAGATATGCTTAATGATGTAGTTAAAGAGGAAGTTGAAGAGACATCATTTGGTGGCTTTGCAGAAAGAAGATCTAAATAATGTACAAGCAATCACTGTATAAGGTTGTAGAACCTATAAAAATAAACACAGTCAAGAGGCTTAACAAAGCTAAGAAGTGGGATTATGGCTATAACAAAGAGCATGATATTGTTGTTATATCTAAAACTGGGCAGATAGGTGAAATATATGAAATACAAAATTTTAAAATAGCATTACCTAAATGTGTAAGTCCACATAAGTTTGATAGTAATAAATGGGAAGTTAGTGATTACCCTAGAGAATTAAAAAGAATAAAAACTATATTTGATTGGAAAAATTATGCAGATGATTTCAAGAAAAAATATATAGATTACATAGAAGATGAGTTTAAAAAAAGAGAAGAAGGTTTTTGGTATTATAATCAAGGTAAACCTACTTATATTACTGGCACTCATTATATGTACTTGCAGTGGTCCAAAATTGATGTTGGGCAGCCAGATTTTAGAGAAGCAAACAGACTATTCTATATATTCTGGGAAGCTTGCAAAGCAGATACAAGATGCTACGGAATGTGCTACCTTAAAAATAGACGTTCAGGATTCTCTTTTATGGCTTCAGGAGAAGCGGTTAATCAAGCAACAATATCATCTGATGCTAGATTCGGTATCTTATCAAAGTCAGGACCAGATGCTAAAAAAATGTTTACCGACAAGGTTGTACCAATATCTGTAAATTACCCTTTCTTTTTTAAACCTATACAAGATGGTATGGATAGGCCAAAAACAGAACTTGCGTATAGAGTTCCTGCTAGTAAGCTTACAAGAAGAAGTATTGTTAGCTCTGACAAGCCAGAAGAGTTAGAAGGTCTTGATACAACTATTGATTGGAAAAATACAGGTGATAACAGTTACGATGGTGAGAAACTTAAATTATTAGTGCATGATGAAAGTGGTAAATGGGAAAGACCTAATAATATATTAAATAACTGGAGGGTTACTAAAACAACATTACGATTAGGTAGTAGAGTTATTGGTAAGTGTATGATGGGATCAACATCAAACGCTTTAGACAAAGGAGGAGATAATTTTAAGAAACTATATAAAGCTTCAGATGTTACAAAAAGAAACCGCAATGGACAGACAAGCTCGGGACTATATTCTTTATTCATACCTATGGAATGGAACTACGAAGGTTTCATTGATTCTTATGGAATACCTGTATTCGACACACCTGAAACAGAAAAGGTTGGACCTTTTGGCGAGGCTATAGATATAGGTATACTAGAACATTGGCAAAATGAAGTAGATGGTTTAAAAGACGATGGAGATGCTTTAAATGAATTTTACAGACAATTTCCAAGAACTGAAGAGCATGCGTTTAGAGACGAAACAAAAAACAGTATATTTAATTTAGCTAAAATATACGAGCAAATAGATTACAACGAGGAAACAAACTACATAAACACTATAACCACTGGTAATTTTCAATGGGTTAATGGTGTTAAAGATAGCAAAGTTATATTCTACCCTGATAAAAATGGTAGATTTAAATTAAGCTGGACACCACCAGCTCATTTACAAAATAACGTTATATTAAAAAATGGCTATAAAAAACCAGGTAATGAACACATGGGTGTTTTTGGTTGCGATAGTTACGATATATCTGGTACTGTTGACGGTAAGGGCTCTAAAGGTTCTTTACATGGGTTAACAAAGTTTAGCATGGAAGATGCACCAGCAAATCATTTCTTTTGTGAATATATAGCTAGACCACAAACCGCTGAGATCTTCTTTGAAGATGTTTTAATGGCACTTGTATTTTACGGGATGCCTATACTAGCAGAAAATAATAAACCTCGTTTATTGTATTATTTAAGAAGACGTGGTTATAGAGGCTTTAGTATGAATAGACCAGATAAAGTATGGAATAAGTTGTCTATAGCTGAAAAAGAAGTTGGTGGAATACCTAACTCTAGTGAAGATATAAAACAATCTCATGCCGCAGCAATAGAAATGTACATACAAGACCACGTTGGTATAAAAAGTGATGGTAGTCATGGTACAGTTTATTTTAACGAACTTCTTAATGATTGGTCTAAGTTCGATATAAACAATAGAACCAAGTTTGATGCATCTATAAGTTCTGGTTTAGCTATAATGGGTTGTAATAGACATTTGTATGCACCCAACGCTAAAGTAGAAAAACAAAAAGTAAATATAAGTTTTGCTAGATATAAACAATCTGGCATACAATCAAAATTAATAGAAAATTAATATGGCTGAGTCAGTTGTTAAAGGTTATTTTCCAAGTCAAGTCGCAAGCGATTTAGAAAAGATAAGTAAAGACTACGGTTTGAAAGTTGCTAAAGCAATTGAAAGCGAGTGGTTTAAGAGGGACTCTGGTACGAACAGATTCTCTGGGAATCAAACAGAGTTCCATAAACTTCGCTTATACGCTAGAGGAGAACAATCTATACAAAAATATAAAGATGAATTATCTATAAACGGTGATTTGTCATATCTTAATTTAGACTGGAAACCAGTACCTATTATACCTAAATTTGTAGATATAGTAGTTAATGGTATATCAGAAAGAGTTTTTGATATTAAAGCATATTCTCAAGATCCTTCAGGTGTCAGTAAAAGAACAGCTTATATGGAGTCAATGCTTAGAGATATGAGATCAAAAGAGCTTAATGCTTTTGCTAAAGAAGCTTTTGGTATTGATCTTTCTGAAAATGACCCTGAAATACTACCTGATTCACAACAAGAGTTAGATTTACACATGCAACTTAGTTATAAGCAGCAAGTAGAAATAGCTGAGGAACAAGCTATTAACGTTGTTCTTGAAGGTAATAGATATGATTTAACTAGAAGAAGAGTTAACTATGACTTAACTGTATTAGGTATAGGTTCTGTTAAAACCGTTTATAACAAGTCAGAAGGAATAAAAATAGAATACGTAGACCCTGCTAATTTAGTATACTCATATACAGAGTCGCCTTATTTTGATGATATATATTATATTGGTGAAGTTAAAACGCTACCTGTTAACGAATTAAAAAAACAGTTTCCTAATCTAGACGAACAACAATTAGAAAAAGTTACTGGTCAAGGTTTCCAAAACAGTGGTTTTTATAATAGAAGCTTAACTGAATCTAGCCAAGTTGATAAAAATCAAGTTCAAGTGTTGTATTTTAACTATAAGACGTATGCTAATGAAGTATACAAAGTTAAAGAAACAGCTACTGGCGCTAGCAAAGTTATAATAAAAGATGATTCATTTAATCCTATGCAGGATCAAATGCTTGAGGCTAAGTATGGTAAGATGTCTAGGTCACTAGAAGTTTTATACGAAGGAGCTATTGTTTTAGGTACTGATATAATATTAAAATGGGATCTTAGTAAGAACATGATGAGACCTAAAAGTGATCACACTAAGGTTAAAATGAATTACTCTATCTCAGCACCTAGAATGTATAAAGGTAGAATAGAATCACTTGTAGGACGTATAACTGGTTTTGCTGATATGATACAGCTAACTCATTTAAAGCTGCAACAGGTGATGTCTAGAATGACTCCTGACGGTATATATTTAGATGCTGATGGTTTAGCTGAAATTGATTTAGGTAATGGAACTAATTATAACCCACAAGAAGCATTGAATATGTTTTTTCAAACTGGTTCTATTATAGGTAGATCAATGACTTCTGAAGGAGATATGAATCCTGGTAAGGTACCTATTCAAGAAATACAAAGTGGAAATGGTGGTGCTAAGATGCAGAGTTTGATAGGTACGTATAATTATTATTTACAAATGATAAGAGATGTCACCGGTTTAAATGAGTCATCAGATGGATCTACTCCGTCTAAAGACGCTTTAGTAGGTGTACAAAAAATAGCAGCTGCAAATAGTAACACAGCAACAAGACATATATTACAAGCTGGTTTGTATATAACTTCAGAAGTAGCTGAAGCAGTTTCTTTAAGAGTATCTGATATACTAGAGTACTCACCAACAAGAGAAGCTTTTATACAAAAAATAGGTATACATAATGTTTCTACTTTAAGTGAGTTACAAAACTTACATTTATCTGATTTTGGCATATACATAGAGCTAGCACCAGATGATGAAGAAAAAGCTATGTTAGAACAAAATATACAAATGGCTTTATCTGCTGGAAGCTTAGACTTAGAAGATGCTATTGATTTAAGAGAAATAAAAAACATTAAGTTAGCTAATCAAGTATTAAAGATACGTAGAAAAAAGAAACAAGAAAGAGATCAAATGATGCAGCAGCAGAATATACAAGCTCAATCACAAGCTAATGTTCAAGCTCAACAAGCCGCAGCTCAAGCAGAGGTTCAAAAGAATCAAGCTATAACTCAACAAAAAATACAGCTAGAGCAAACCAAAGCTCAATTAGAAGAGGCTAAACTAGCTAAAGAGGTTTTATACAAAAAAGAACTTATGAACCATGAGTTTCAGATTAACATGAGACTTAAGGGTATGGAAGTTGATGGTATGAAAAACAAAGAAAAGTACAAAGAAGATCGTAAGGACGAAAGAACTAAAATTCAAGCGTCTCAACAGTCTGAACTAATAGATCAAAGAAATAACTCAAAACCACCTAAAAACTTTGAATCTGCAGGTAATGATATACTTGGTGGAGGTATAGACCTAGGCGCAACAGACCCTAGGTAATTTTTTATTAATTTTATAATATTTTATTATGTCAGAAGAACAAAAAGATGAAGTTCAAGAGGAAGCTGTAGAGCAAACTCAAGAAGTTCAAGTAAAAGCCGTGCCTGAGGAGAAACCTGAGGAGCAAGGCCCAAAAGCGGAAGTCTTAGAAGATGGTACGTTTAAATTAGATTTATCACAAGGTTCAAAAGAACCAGAGGTAGAAGCTGAAGCTGAACCAGAAGTTGAACCAGAAGTTGAAGCTGAAGAGCAAGAACCTGGTTTAGAAGAGGTTATAGAAGAGGAACAAGCAGCTGTAGAAGAAGTAGAGGATAAAGTTGTTGAAGAAGTTCAAGAGCAAGTTCAAGAAGCTATTGAGGATGCTAAAGAAACAGGAGAACCTTTACCTGAGAACATACAGAAAGTAGTTGATTTTATAAATGAGACAGGCGGATCGCTTGAGGACTATGTAAAATTAAATCAAGATTTTACCAACTACGATGATAAAACTCTATTATTAGAGTATTACAAACAAACAAAACCTCATTTAAATAACGAGGAAATAAATTTCCTAATGGAAGATCAATTTTCTTTTAACGAAGATGTTGACGAGGAAATAGATATAAAAAGAAAAAAACTAGCGCTAAAAGAGCAGGTTGCAAGTGCTAAAGGCCACCTAGACGGGCTAAAGTCTAAATACTATGAAGAAGTTAAAGCTGGTTCTAGGCTCGCGCCAGAACAACAGAAGGCTGTAGATTTCTTTAATAGATATAACGAAGAGTTAGAGGAAACTAACAAGAATCAAGGTTTACAACAAAAAGTGTTTCAAGAAAAAACTAAACAAGTTTTTAACGATCAGTTCAAAGGTTTTGAATATAAGGTTGGAGAAAAGAAATACAGATTTAACGTAAAAGATGCTGCAAAGGTTAAGGATACACAAAGCGACATTAACAATTTTGTCAAGAAGTTCTTGAATGAAAAAAATGAAATGTCAGATGCTTCAGGCTATCACAAATCTTTATTTACAGCAATGAACCCTGATTTAGTAGCTCAACATTTTTATGAACAAGGTAAGGCTGATGCTGTTAAAAGTAGTATAGCTAAATCTAAAAACATCGATATGGAACCAAGGTCTACTCACGAGAAGGCACCAAGTCCAAATGGATTTTCAGTAAAAGCGGTTGACAATAGTTCTAATGACTTTAAGTTTAGAATAAAAACAAGATAACTTAACAATTAAAATTAAAAAATTATGGCAAGTGGATCATTCACAGGGAGCTCATCAGCTCTCGCACATTTAACACCAAGACCTGTAAAAGATTTATATGGGTCAAATTACCTGTCAATTACAGGAAACGATTACAACTTTACTAAACAATTCCTACCGGAAGTTTATGAAAAAGAAGTTGAAAGATTCGGTAACAGAACTGTTGCAGGATTTTTAAAAATGGTAGGAGCAGAAATGCCTATGGCTTCTGATCAAGTTGTTTGGTCTGAGCAAGGTCGTATTCACGTTGCTTTTAGCGACTGTTCTACAGACGCTGACGGTGGCGCAACAAATGAACTTACTTTTTCATCAGCGGCTAACGCTAGTATGATTGATGTTCATGATACTATTATTGTAAGCAAGAATGGTGTAACAGTAAAATGTTACGTTTCAGCTAGAGCAGCTGGCGCTTCTGTTGCTACTGTTATTCCTTACACTGCTGCTACTTTAGCTGCTGCTGGTATTGCAAATAGCACTACTGCAATAAATGTATTTGTTTACGGTTCTGAGTACAAAAAAGGATCTGCTAACGCTGGAAACTCTAAAGATGCTGACTTTACTACTTTTAGTAATAAGCCAATCATCTTAAGAGACAAGTATAGTGTAAATGGATCAGATACTGCTAGTATCGGTTGGGTAGAAGTAACTACTGAAGCTGGAACTGGTGGGTACTTATGGTACTTAAAATCTGAGCATGAAGCTAGATTAAGATTCGAAGATCAATTAGAAATGGCGATGATTGAAGCTGAGCCAGTTTCTGGTAACCAAATGGATGGCGCAGGTGTTTTCCAAACACAAGCACTCGCTGGACAACACGGTACGCAAGGTTTATTCTCTGCTATTGAAGAAAGAGGATTAATCTACAACAACCCTGATTTTGGTTCAGTTGGAACTGGTGCTGGTGAAGGAATTGCTGAATTTGATGTTATATTAAAAGAATTAGATAAGCAAGGAGCTATCGAAGAAAATATGATGTTCTTAAATAGAGGAACTTCATTAGCAATCGATAACATGTTAGCTGCTCAAAATTCTTACGGAACTGGAGGTACATCTTACGGTGTATTTGACAATTCTGAAGATATGGCACTTAACTTAGGATTCTCAGGATTTAGAAGAGGTTCTTACGATTTTTACAAGTCTGACTGGAAATACCTAAATGACGGTACTACAAGAGGATTAATTGGAGATGTACAAGGAGTGTTAGTTCCTGCTGGAACAAGTACTGTTTATGATCAACAATTAGGTAAAAACATCAAAAGACCATTCTTACACGTCAGATACAGAGCTTCTGAAGCTGATGATAGAAGAATGAAATCTTGGATCACTGGATCTGTTGGTGGTAACTTTACTAGCGACGAGGATGCTATGAACGTTCATTTCTTATCAGAAAGATGTTTATGTGTTCAAGCTGCTAACAACTTCATCTTATTCAAAGATGCTGATGGTGTTACTGGTGATAGCAACTAATTAACAATTACTGTAATTCTTACCCTCGTTAAAACAACGGGGGTAATTATTACTCTTAACATTTATATTATATCATATTATGAAAAAACAAGAAACAACTCCTTCGACTTGGGAGATTAAAGATAGAGTTTATTTACTAAAAGGTAACAAAACGCCTTTATTATTTACAGTACCCGCAAAACATAGTAGAGCTAAATCACTATTGTATTTTGATGAAGATCAAGGTCTTCAAAGGGAATTAAGATATGCAACTAACCAAAACTCACCTTTTGTAGATGAGCAAAAAGGTACAGTAACACTAGGTCATATATTTTTTAGAGACGGTAAGTTGATGGTGCCGAAGCAAAAACAAAATCTTCAAAAGCTTTTGTCGCTTTATCACCCATTAAATGGTAAGTCTTACTTTGAAAAAGATGACGTTAAAGAAGCTGAGGTTGATTTAAGTTATTTACAAATGGAGATTGAAGCGCTAAAAATAGCTTCTGATTTTGATCTTGATGATTGTGAAGCTTTATTAACGGTTGAGACAGGATCTAATGTATCTACAATGACTAGTAAGGAAATAAAAAGAGACACTATAGTTTTTGCTAGAAATAACCCACAACAATTTTTAGAACTAGTACAAGATGAAGATCTTAGTTTAAAAAGTCTAAGTATGAAAGCTGTTAAACAAGGAGTAATTAAAATGTCACAAGATGGCAGATCTTTTGTTTGGGGTAAAAACAGTAAAAAATTAATGGTTGTACCGTTTGATCAAGAACCATATCCAGCTTTAGCTGCTTGGTTTAAGACAGATGATGGAATGAAAGTTCTAGAAAGCGTACAAAAGAAAATCAAATAGATTACCTATAGTAGTTAGGCTACTTTAACGGTAGCCTAATTATTATAAATAAAAAAAATTATGGCAGTAAGCATAGATACAGTATATCAAAGAGTTTTAGCTATAGCTAATAAAGAACAAAGAGGTTATGTAACACCTCAAGAGTTTAACGTATTCGCTAATCAAGCTCAAATGGATATATTCGAGCAGTATTTTTACGACTTAAATGTATTTTTAAGAGCACCTGGAAACGATACTACACATGGTGATCCTATAGATATATTAAAAGAAAAAATAGATCAGTTTGAAAGATATAGACAAACTGTGGCCGTAAGCTCAGGTGGAGTAGGTGTATTACCTGACCACTATCGTATGGGTGAACTTTACTTTTACAACGCCAACTGTACTGGTGGACCTAGATTTATTGAAATAGAAAAAATAAATCAAAACGAAATCCATCACATACAGAATTCTCCTCTAACAGCACCTTCAAATACCTTACCAGTGTACGTTCACACTACGGGTTATAGAAATATTCAATTATATCCTGTAACAATTACCGCAGCTGTGTGTAACTATATAGCTAGACCAGCTCAAGCTGTTTGGGGTTATACCGTAGCTAATGGTCAAGCGCTTTATAATTCAAGTTCAACTACTAATTTTGAACTACATCAAGCGGAGGAACCTAATTTAGTTTTTAAAATACTAGAGTTAGCTGGTATATCAATGAAAAATCCTAACTTATACTCACAAGCTGCTGCAGAAGAAGCTAAAGACTTACAAGAAGAAAAACAATAAGATATGCCTTTATTCACAGGAACACAACAACAGTATTATAACAACTCCCAGTCATTCACTGGTAATGGTTCTACTACTGCTTTTACTTTAACATTTTCTCCTTTACCTACACTTATAACTGATTTTAAGATATTTGTAAATGGTTCAGAGCTAAACACTAGTCTATACGATGGAACACCTTATAATGCTAGCACTGGTGTTATAACTTTTGATACAGCACCAGTTAATGGAGCTTCTATATTAGTTAGACAAACGAACTTTAGCGAGCAAACTGGCAACTATCAATTTATAGGTATTGATGATATTATAAATAACTTTATAGTTTCTTACGTAGGCGAAGACAAAATAATACCAAAAGCTAGAAGAGCTGATATTGCTTTCCACGCACAGAGAGGAATACAAGAATTAAGCTACGATACTTTTAAATCTATCAAAGCTCAAGAAATAGAAATACCACCTTCACTAACAATGAAGTTACCACATGACTATGTTAACTATGTTAAACTTGCTTGGAAAGATTCATCAGGTATAGAGCATATTATATATCCAACAGGTAAGACTAGCAACCCTACAGCAATACTTCAAGCTGAAAACTTTGATTACAACTTTGATAGTGATGGTTCACTACTTGTTGCTCAGAACTCAGACTCTTTAAGAGATTTTATTAATACAGCTCAGACTAGTGCTTCAGATCCTAGTGATGGTTTATATGATTTTATGACAGATGCTGGAAGTAGATTTGGAATAAGTCCAGAGCACGCACAGTCTAATGGTGTTTTTTACATAGATTCAGCTAGAGGCACAATACATTTTAGCTCTGATTTAAATACTAAAACAATAATACTTAAGTATATAAGTGATAGTCTAGGTACTGATGCTGAAATGATAGTTCATAAATTTGCTGAAGAAGCTATGTACAAGTATATGGCACACGCTATATTATCTACTAGAGCAAACGTGCAGGAGTATATAGTCGCTAGATTTAAAAAAGAAAAGTTTACAGCTATAAGAACAGCTAAATTAAGACTATCGAATTTAAAAATTGAAGAGTTATCTCAAGTTATGAGAGGTAAGTCTAAACAAATAAAACACTAAAATATGCCAGAGTTAAAGCACCATTTTCGCTTCGGGAAGATGAACAAAGACCTTGATGAAAGGTTAGTTCCAAATGGCGAATATAGAGACGCTCTGAATGCTCAAATAGCTAGTTCAGAAGGAAATGATGTAGGCACTTTACAAAACGTGTTAGGTAACAAGTTGGCTTACCCATCTCTAATGAACATAGCTGGATCTAAATGCATCGGCTCTTGTAGAGACTCTGCTAATGATAAAATATACTGGTTCATAACAGGTACATCTATTGATGTTATAGCTGAGTATGATCAGTACACTAAAACAGTATCACCAGTCTTGGTAGATACTAACAACATCTTAGATTTAAGTTCTAGTAACTTGATAACAGGTGTTAACATAATCGAAGGGTTATTATTCTTCACAGACAATAGATCTGAACCTAAGGTCGTTGATATTAAAAAGTTTAAAGAAGGTTCTTCTAACTTTACTACACACACTACACTAACAACAGCATATTCAACAGCAACTTATGGCTTTACACTAGATGATGTAACTGTTATAAAGAAATCGCCAATCGAAGCGCCGACAATAGCCATGTCAGCATCTTTAAGAGGCGGTATAGTCGAAAGTGTATGTATAGCAAAAAGCTTTGTTGATGGTAGCGGAGAGGCTTTAACACCAGGAGCTCACCCTGATTCTAATAGTAATTTTACTTTCCAACATAACATGAACCTACAGGTAGGTGATAGGTTAAAGTTTACAATATTAGACGAATCAGAAGATGACGAGGTTATAGCTACAGTTATAGATATTCTTTCTTTTTCACCAAATAGCTTTAAGTTAAACTTAGATTCTATATCTGATGGTATAGTTACTGGTACCCAAGACTGGAAAGTTATATTAATGGAAGATAAATCTTTGTTTGAATTTAAGTTTCCTAGATTTGCATATAGATACAAGTATGATGATGGCCAGTACTCTGCTATTGGGCCATTTAGTCAAGTAGCTTTTTTACCAGATGAGTTTGATTATAATCCTAAAAAAGGTTTTAACAAAGGTATGGTTAATACTTTAAAGAAATTAACTATATCAAACTTTGTTACAAGTCATTTACCTAAAGACGTTATAGAAATAGATGTATTATACAAAGAAGATAAAAGCACTAACATATACACGGTTAAAAGTTTAAAGGGTAGTCCTGAAAACCAAGATGAAGAGTGGACTAATAACTCTATGCTAATAGAGTCTGAGATAATATACAAAGTACTACCATCTGTTCAGCTACTTAGACCTTGGGATAATGTTCCTAAAAAAGCTAAAGCTCAAGAGTTTTCTGCAAACAGATTGATATACGCGAACTACACACAACAATATGACATTAAAGATGTTAATAACGCAGAAATAACACCTAAGTTTGATGTATCTATAATACAATCAGATGACTCTAGTTATGGCGTTAGAACACCAGGTAAGTCTATAAAGTCCATGAGAACATATCAATTAGGCGTTGTTTATAAAGATGCTTTTGGTAGAGAGACACCAGTGTTAACAGACACTACAGGTTCAATACAATTACCTAAATCACAAGCTGTTAACTGGAATGTTCTTAATGTGAAGATTTTAAGTAATCCTCCTTCTTGGGCAACACATTATAAATACTTCTTAAAAGAAACATCTGCTGAGTATTATAACTTAGCTATGGATAGACACTATCCTGCTGAAGATGGTAATGTTTGGTTAGCTTTTCCTTCCGCTGAAAGAAACAAAGTTAATGATGAAACTTTTTTAATATTAAAGAAAAGACATGATAGTGATGCTTTTGTTGAAGATGAAGCTAGGTACAAGATAATAGCTATTGAAAACGAAGCTCCAGATTTTTTAACAATATCAAAAGTGTCTAAAGGTATAGCTACGGCAGATAATAATGGTAACTTATTTATAGATGGTGGTTACCCAGAAAAAGGTACTGCGCAAATAAGAATACCTAGAGTTTTATGGAAACCTCATTTTGGTGGAACAACAGGAAGCGGTGATGACATAGATTTATCAACAGCATCAATACATACTCTTTCAGACTTAATGGTTAGAGTAAAAAAAGGTAACAATGTTACTAAGTATTATGATATAGCTAATATAATTTACGAGCCTGTGGCTGGAAACTTAGAGTTTGTTAACACAACTACAGATTGCCCAGATGATAAATATTGGCAAATAAATATAGAAAAAACATTCGATGAGTCAGATGTTAATTGGTTAGGTACTGTAGGAGGAGGTGACACTATACAGAGCGTTTCAATGACTGTTGAAATTGCTCAAAAAGTAAGAAAACTAAAACCAGAGTTTCAAGGTAGATTTTTTACTAAAATATACAGAGACTCTTCGCTAGAGCAAAACATATTACAATTTGGCAACATTGATGAGATGAGAACTATAGCTCAAAATAACTTTTGGCAAGTTGGTAATGATGCTGGTACATCTTTAGGTGCTAATACTGGTGGTAATCAAAGTACTAGGTATAACTATTGGAAAAAGAAAGATAAAGGAACAGGGACTAATTTTGGTGCTGGTTGGTTTATACCTAGGTTTACTAAATTTTATTCATGGAAAGATTTAGGTGGTGAAGGAGATGTAAATCCAAACAGAGATTTAGGTGCAAGTAGCCATCCGCACACGGCTGTAAAAAATACGCAAGGATACGGTATAAGGCAAGGTGAAACAGTTATTGAACTTGCTTTTCATGCTTTTGGTGATGGTGCAAGTAATAGTAAGAGTGGCCAAAACAGTGTAAAATGGGGTGAGTGGATTAAGTTTGGAAACACAGTCGCACCTCAACACAAGGATTTTGTTAATGCATTACAAACAACTGGTAATTACATAAAGTTTTCAGGTGATCCTGATCAAACAGCTTATCAAATAAAAGGATATAGAAGAGGTGGTGCTATTATGTTTAAAGGTAGAAATAGTAACGGAAACGGTAGAACAGGTACTTTTGGATCTTCAAGAGTTGTAATATTTACAATAAAGCTAGATAAACCTATACAATGGGCTCCAGAAGACAATGTACCAAACATATTAAATGGCTATCATTATAATACACCTATACAAATAGGTACAACCTACGTTGACGAAGATGATTTAGACGGATTTACAACAGATAACCCAGGTATATGGGAGACTGAACCCAAAGAAGTTGCTGAGCTAGACATATATTACGAGGCTAGTAATGCTTACGCTATTAGTACACATGGTAACGATATAGCTTTAGATTATCATAATTGCTATTCCTTTGCTAACGGAGTTGAATCTAATAGAATAAGAGATGATTACAACGCTACATATATAGCTAAAGGAGTTAAAGCTAGTAGTACTTTAGCAGAGCAATACAATGAAGAGGTTAAAACTAATGGTTTAATATTTTCTGGTATATTTAACTCTACATCTAGTGTAAATAGACTAAACCAATTTATAATGGCAGAATCTATAACTAAAGATATTAACCCTTCTTACGGAAGTATACAAAAGTTAGATACTAGAGATACGAACATATCTGTTTTCTGTGAAGATAAAGTATTAAGAATACTAACAAACAAAGACGCTTTGTTTAATGCTGACGGAAACGCTAATATAACTTCTAATAGAGCTGTGTTAGGCCAAGCTGTACCATATGTTGGTGAATTTGGCATAAGTAAAAACCCTGAAAGCTTTGCTAAGTATGGATTTAGAAGTTACTTTGCAGATAGAGCCAGAGGAGCTGTTTTAAGGCTATCTCAAGATGGTTTAGAATTAATATCAACAAAAGGTATGGGTGATTATTTTGGAGACAAACTAGCTGTTACTCAAATAGCTATTGGTGCTTATGATGAAGACAAAAGTTCTTATGATCTATCACTACAAAGTAACACAGTAAGAGGATCTGATGACACTGTTTCATACAAAGAGCAAGTTGGCGGTTGGCCAAGTAGAAAATCTTATATACCTGAAAGCGGTATTACTTTAAATAACATTTATTATACATTTAAAAACGGTGAAATGTATTCTCACGATAATGAAATTAGAAATAACTTCTATGGAATCCAATATAATACTTCTGTTAAGTTAGTTATGAATGAGATGCCTGATGTTGTTAAAGGTTTTAAAACATTAAACTATGAAGGATCTAAACCTTATTACAAGCCTAACCTAACAGATGATCAGTATTATAATAATGTATTGCAATTTGGTTGGTATAATACAGCTGTAGAAACAGACTTGCAGTCAGGTATTGCTAATGAGTTCAAAGGAAAAGAAGGTAAGTTTTTCAATTACATACATGGCACAGGTACAACATTAAGTAATTTAGATACTAAAGAATTTTCTGTTCAAGGTATTGGTAACCTATCAAGTATATCAGGTGATGTTGCTCCAGCTAATATAACTATAACTTTAAAAGAAAACGACGACTAATATGGCACTTACTAATTGCACTATAAATTCAACATCAACACAGACACCAGGTGGCCAAGCTGTAGGTTCTTTAGCTAGTTTAGTTTTAAAAATAAAACCAGATAACGGTTACGTTTTACAAGCATTAGATTTTTCTAATAACACAGGTAGCGTTACTGGTATAGCTAGTATAACTTTAGCTAACTCATCAACTGCTTACGCTGATAATAATGAAGTTTCTGTAACTGTAGATATAGATAATACATTTTCACCAAGTGCTGATGTTGATTTTGTTATAGATATAGATGGAGCGGCTATATTAAAAAAGCTTGTTCCACAAACGATAAACGGCACATATGATACTGCTGTAAGCAGTGCAACACCAGCTAGTCAAACAGCTGTTCAGTACAGTGTGTTTGGAACACCAGGTAGTATAGTTAGTTTATTTAGTAAAACATTTACAGCTTCTTCTGGAAAGTTTTTTGAAACACCTCCTTCTTATGTTATATCTACTGGATCACAAGATACGTATATTATTACTGCTACAGACACATACACTAGTGATGTTTATTTAACAGCTAGAACTTTTACGGTAAAAGGTAAAATACCTAGCCAAACTATAAATGGTGATAACATTGATTTTACAGCTAACGCTAGTGCCTCTATAGTAGCTGTATCAACAGGTAAGATAACAGCGTTTAGATTAGACACAAGCACTATGACTTATGATAGAGGTAATAGAAAACTAGTAATATATGGTGATGTAGGTGCTCAATTTAGGTTAAGTATGACTAACGAAGATAGTTTATCCTATAATTTTACAACTAGTGATTTTGTTAATGGAGCTTCGTTCACAGGCACTATACCTTCCTCTGGTTCAATTTTATTTGATATAAATATACCAGCTGTAACTGACGATGACTTGTATAGCTTTACACTAAGCACTGTGCCTTTTAGTGGATCTCAACTAGCGGCTAACATAGATTCTAACGGAGATCAAGTTGCTAACTTTTCAATATCACAAATAGGTGATGTAACGTACACCGTAACAACAGACTCAGCTAGTGATTCAAGAACATACACAAGTAACCCATCAGCAGTACATATTGGCCAACCGTTTGTGGAGTATGATTTTGTAAAAACTGTTACATCTGTTTTAACTTTAACTGATAATGCAGATATAGTTTTAACAAGACTACCACTACCTGAAGATTTTACAGCTTTAAACACTGATTCTTCTTCTGCTACTGATTCTTCTATAGATATAACAAGCGTAACAGTAAACCCGCCTCTTGTAGGTGCTTCTGGAAACCAAAGTTTAGCTATTACCGTGGTGTCTACTATAGATTACTTTGGATCAACAGCTTCTTCACACACGCTAGATTTAGGTAATTTTATAGCAGCAGAAAGTATTTCTGGAGTTTCTGGATTTAGATTATACACACCTACAGTAACAGGTGTTAGTGGTCTTATAATAGGTCCAGCAAGAGCTAGTTATACTGTTCTTAACGGTATTTCAGGTACTAACACTAAAAGTATTGCATATGGAACTCCTAGTGGAACAAACATAACTAGTGGATCCGGTGTATTATATGGTAACTTCTACGGAAATAACTTACAGCAAATATCGCTTAGTATATCCGCAACAAGTTCTTCAGCTTTCAACACGACACAAAGTTTAACAATATCACCTAATAATTTAGTTGGTCAAGCTCCAGCACAAGATTTACATTATACTTGGACGGCTAAAACAGACGAGATAATAGACGCTAGTTCTGATATGACTTTTAATATAACCGTTGGTCTATTTAACAACCCATAAAATAAAATAGCATGGCTAATATAACATTAACATTTTTAAACCCAGTACAGGATTCTGTTCAAATAGGTGATATAGCTTATTTTTCTTCGACATCTACTGTTGGTAATTTTAATACCGCTGGAACTATAAATAAAATTGGAGCAATAACAGCTGTTGCAGATTTATCAATATCTTGTGACATAGAGCCATTTGCGGTTAGACCATCAGCAAATGATTTTATATTGTTTAGTAAAGATAATCAAGCTAACATGGCTAGTATAGCTGGATACTACGCTGAAGTTGATATGCAAAACAACGATACAGCTGCTGCGGAAATATTCACAGTGAGCTCTGAGGTGGTTGAAAGTAGTAAATAACATGTAATAATAATAGATATAACAAAATATAAAGTATGGATCCATCAATGGTAATTGGAGGCGTTAAAGCCTTAACTAGTATAGCCGGAGGAATTATCGGAAGCGGTAAAAGAAAACGAGAACAAAGACAGGCTCAAGCTGGTTACGATAAAACGTTGGCTAGATTAGAGAACATGGACACATCTAATCCTTATGCTAACCAACAGAATGTCTACGAAGACTTAACTGTTAATACGCAGCAAGCTGATATGTTAGCTGGTCAACAGCAGCAATCATTAGCTAACACAATGGGAAATTTACAAGGTGCTGCCGGTGGATCTGGCATAGCTGCTTTGGCTCAATCAATGGCTAATCAACAATCACAAAACCTACAACAAGCTACAGCTAGTATAGGACAACAAGAGCAGTCAAACCAAAGACTAGCAATGGGGCAAGAAGCACAAATGCAACAAAACATGGTTGAAGGTGACATGATGTCTAGACAAATGGAAGCTAGCAAAACAACAGGTATGTTGGGTAGAGCTGGCCAAAGGTTATCAGCAGCTAATCAAGCAAGACAACAAGCTACTAACTCTATAATGGGTGGTGTTGGTGAAATGGTTGGTATGGGGTCTACATTTTTAAAAGGTGGTGCTAACCACGGTCTTGCGCAAAAAGGCGCAGGCCCTGGTGAAGTAGCTACATTGCCAAATCAATCGACATAAATTAAAATATATATGGAACTACCAGATTACTCAGGAAGTAAAGTTGTTAACGTCACAAATGCTGATGCTTTAAATAACTCTAAACTACAAGAAAAGCACTTTCAAGAGCAAATGAATGCTATTTTAGCTAGAAAAAGAGAAGAACAGATCAAGAAAGCTAGGTCTAATGCTAAGGTGGAGAAATACCTTAACACTATGCCCGATGGTATTGATACTTCTAAGCTTCCAGCAAAGTATCAACCAGGTGTTCAAGACTGGGCTAAGAGTAAGCAATTAGAATTTGCTGAGCTAGCTCAACAAGCAGCCAACTATGAGAGTAATGGTGATTTTACTAATAGCATAGCTATAAAAAGTAGAATGACTGAGATTGAAAACTCTTTTAAAAACGTAGACAGTCAACTAACTCAATTTAAATCTTACAAAGATAATTTCTTAGAAGACAGCCAAAACGGTATGGTTAGCAACTCTGTTAATCCTTACAAGAGAGATCTACTATCTTCTGTATATACTGATGAGTTAGATATGACTTTTTCAGATGACGGCAATATAACTTTTTTAAACGAAGAAGGTGGTTACATTAACTTTAACGAAATACCTGATTACACTGTTAAAAACAACAAAGGTGCTAGCGAGATACTAAACATGAACGAAGCTATTTATAAGAGTGGAGTAATGAGTCCTAGCTCAGAAAGGTTATATAGAATGAAACTTCAAAATATAACTAAGTCTAGAGATGATGTTTTGTCATTAGCTACTGATGATTTTATAACAGAAGGTGGTTTAGGTATATTAGACGATGATTTACTCTATAATGAAGAAAGAACTGATGAGCTTAGAGATATGGTTATAGATTCTTACATGGGTATGTTTAAAGAAACCGCAGCGACTAGTATTAAAGAAAAGGCTAACAAAACAAGAACAAAAACTAGAAGCGGTAGCGCAACTGAAAGAAAATACGGAACAGTATTAAACAATATGTTTAAAGGTTTAAGTAATTTTGCAAATGGTGACGGAGGTTCTTTAACCGCTTACTCTAAAGGTCAATTTTTAGATAACGAAGACGGTACTGGTGATCTTATATATAGCGACGAAGTTATATTTTTAGATAAAGAATTAAATGAAAACACTATTTATAGAATATTAAAAAAAGAAGGCGTACCAGATAACATGATACCTTCTTTAGAAGAAATTAGAGCAATGATAAATGGTGGTAGTAGTGAAGAACAAGCTACAGAACCATCAGCAGCAGATTTAATAGCTAAATACTCGAATTAAATATGGAAGAATTAGAATTGATCGTCCAAAGAATGATGGACGCTGGTGAGTCAGAGGAAAACATTAAAGCAGTAGTGCAGGAGTTTTCTGCGGGAAAGCAAACAGACCCTGTAAATGTAGAGGCGAATACGGGGTCAGAAAAAGATATGGCTTCAAAATCGGAAGATGGTTCGTCGGATTCACAAGAGGATAAACCTAGTAATTGGAAAGTAGCTGGGGAAGCTTTTAAAGGACTTGCTAATACAGCAGTAGAGATTGTTTTTGACAATACTAAAGACATAGAGCAATGGGCTATGACACAGAGCGCTAGTATTATTGAAATGATAAAAGCTAAAAGCTTTAGTTTAACACCAGAACAAAGAAAAAAAGCAGTTGACAACGCAGCTTGGTTTCAAAAAACTAAAGATGAAATAGTTAATTACAACACTCATACAAGGTTTATAGCTGATCAATTAATGCCAGGTGGCGGAGGTTTTTTATTTAACACGTCTAGAGAAGCAATAGACGAAACACAGAAAAAATTAATACAAAACCAAACTGAATTTAGCAATACAATAACAGAAGAAATACTAAGTGAAGATACTGATTATGGTGAAGTTGCTGCTAGAATATTTAGAGACGGTCTAACTAGTGCTCCTTTTACTATAATGTCAATGAACCCTTACACCGCTGGTTTTATGGGTGTTGGTTTAGCTGGTGATAAATTTGTCGAAGAGGTTAATCGCGCTGAAAACAAAGACGGTATAGATCAAGCTCTGTGGAGATTAAATGGAGCTGCTGCTACAACTGGTACTATTGAAATGTTAGACGCTTTGATAACAAGAAGGTTGTTAGCCGCTAAAGGCTTGTTACCAGGTGGTAGCAAAGTTGCTTCTGAAGCTGTTAAGCAAATGGAAAAAGGTATAGGCCGTAAGGTTTTAGATGTTTTAGGTATAGGTTTAAAAGAAGGTAGTACAGAGATAGGTCAAAGCATACTTAACAAATTTAGTGACTCATTATGGTTAGATAGAGGTGTTTTAAGCGATGAAGCAAATCCTGATGGCGTAATGAAAACAATATACCAAACTATAGATGAAGGTATAATAGGTGCTTTTAGTGGTGGTGGTGTTACGGCTGTTGCGACAGCAGCTCAATCAGATACTGCTATAAAAGATAGAGTAGAATACGTGTTAATGCCTAAAAGTGTTAGAGAGCAAAAAAATAAGCTAACAGAAGAGTTTATAGCTCAATCAGAAAAAGCTAAAAAACTAACCGAAGCAGGTAATAAAAAAGGTGCAAAAGCTATAGAGAAAACAAACAAGAAGATTTTATCTCAAATATTAGAGATACAGAATAAAAATAAAATGATTCTTGATAATCTAAGTGGTAAAGACCTACAAGATTATGCTAAAAACATTGATGCAATAAACGCTTTGAATAAAAACAAAGACATACAAGGTGTTGGATCAGACATATCTGCTCTAGAAAATATTAACAACGAAATATTTGATAGAGTTTTAAAGCAGAACTACGGAGAAAATGTTAGTTTTACAGAAATAGCTTCTAAGCAGTTAGGTTTAGACACTGTTGTGGCAAAATCAAATGCTGAATTCGAAAGATTAATAAAAGGTTTAGACGGTAAAAACGTCAACGGTGCATTTATAGGTAACGGTAAAATAATAATAAACCAAAGAGTAGCTTTAAAACAAGGCGCGGTTGGAGTTGGTAGTCACGAGGTTTTACACCCAATATTAAACGCTATGGTTGGTGATGCAAAATCCCAAAAAGTTTTAGTAAATAAATTTAAGAAAACACTAAATAGTAAGCAGTTAAATTGGGTTGAAGGTGAGCTAAAAGCTCAAGGCAAGAAAATTGGTACTCAGGAATACTTTACCGAGTACTTTAATGTTTTCTCTGAAGGATTAGTTAAAAACAGAATAAACTTTGATGAAGGTGTTTTTACTAAAGTAAAAAACTATCTAACTAAATTATATCAAGGTAAAGGTTTTGATAACATAGACTTTGAAAGTGGTAGAGGTGCTTATAACTTTATGAAAGCCTACGACAAGAGTATAAAGTCTGGAAAAATAAGTCAGGACATACTAAACGTTGTTGATAAAAACAAGGTAGCAAAAGCTGACGTGTTAGATAAAATACAATTATCTGATACAAAAGAGGTTCAAGAGGTTAATGACATATACAATAACAATACAGATAAGCAAATTGCAGGTTTTGATATAGCTGACAAATATAGAGGCATGGCTGAAGCTGTGTTTAATAGTTTAAAAGAAGGTAGTAATTATACGCAGAATCAAAAAGAAGTTTTTGATGGCAAGAAAGAAGACATGCTTGCTATGATGTTGTATGATAAAATACCTAGTCAAAAAGAAGACTCTAAAGCTAGAAACGTAGTTGGTTTAGTTCAAGATTTTGAATCCAAGAAACAAAAGTATAATAATGTTGCCGCTTATATAAACACTTTTTTCAAAGAAAGATCTAAAGAGGTATTTAAGTATTTCTCTAAAGATGCTATTAACGAAGGTTTAACTAAGGAGGACGGTACTCTGAAGACCGCTGTTAGTAATAAAACAAACGAGACATCCGATATAGATCAAGGTAAAAAAGCTAGAAAACTAAGTAGTTTTGACAAGCTAATGAAGGGTGACAAGTCTTTTGTTGACCCTAAAATAAAAAGCAATATAATAACAAAGCTTACTAAAAACTTAAAAAGAATAGCTTTTAAAGGTAGGTTTAATGCT
>Ga0209336_10000253_pt1 | contig 27544 bp, 25 predicted proteins | sample LinPmetageLP32_FD_184042 | JGI IMG/M metagenome (GOLD analysis project Ga0209336, IMG submission 184042) | Marine viral communities from the Pacific Ocean - LP-32 (SPAdes) (version 2) | ecosystem: Environmental > Aquatic > Marine > Oceanic | place: Pacific Ocean | collected 2009-08-23
ACCAATCTTCCGTGAACTTTGAACAATCTTAGTTCATCTTTATACAATTTCTTTTTTTACTTTTTTTATTATCATCTTCACGGAATTATGATTTATTGTTTTTTTTATCATTTTTAGATAATCTAAGATTATATGGTTTATCATAATCTTTAGAATCATCACCAGTTTTATTATTATGATTATGTATCTTATTCTCAAGTTGGTCTTCATTTCTGATACAACACTTAGTCATTATTTTTAACACACGCTCAAATCCATATACATTACCAAGGTTCTTTATCTTACGACAGTTTTCACACCAGTATCCTCCATATGATTCCCGAGATTCCTTTTCACAAAAATAACATTTACTAAACATTTATAATCTTTATTGAGATATTAAAATTCAATATCATCATCTGAATCATAATCTTCAGGGATGTTTCCTTGATTAGTAAAATAATTTCGAGGTATAACAGGAGGCGGTGCTGACCTATAATTACTTGGTGCAGGGTTGAAGAAATATGGAGTTAATGGTGCTGAATAATTTTGTTCAATGATTTCTGCCTTCTGTAGTTGGTCTGCTTGAGGTAAACTATTATAATATTTATTCTTTGTTATTAAATAAATTATACTACTGAATGATGATAAATTTTGAGGAACTTTTAATTCACTAGTATAGATAGCAGTATGTATACTTGTTATTGTTACATTTTCATCGACAGTGTATGATATTGAACTTGCTCCTAAATCAAAACTGAAATTCATTGAATGGAAGTTTCGTGCACAAATTCCTATTACTGGTAATTTTGCTCCGTTATCATTTCCAAAAAATTCTTTTGTTGGGAAGTCACTACCTATATAATAATAAGGTGATTTACCTTTTGTTGCTGGTTTCAGGGCAAAGAAATCATCCGTGTCAACCTCAACGAAATATTGATTAACTGGAGCAATTAATGAACAACTGTTAGCGAAAGGATTTGAACCATTTATTGATGGAGTTATCTTTGCTCCGACCCTGATTGCGGTCCCACTAATATCATTGAGTCCGTTGAATACAAATAAATTATTATTAGTAAAACTATTATTAAAATTTGAAAGTTGAGATGAAGTAAAACCCATTGTATCCAAAAAGTTATTGCCTCTTGTTGTAAGGTCACTCTGCGAAAGTGTATCAAATAATTCATCATTATACCAATTAAGACCGTAATTCTCTTGTGTAAATACATCACCGTTTAATTTATTAATATATATTCCGCTCAACATATCCTCTTTTGCTCCTGTCAATTCAGCTGCTATGATTGCTGAGGGGACTGCATCATCCACTCCAAATGCTCCTTGACCTTGTTTATTCTCTGAAGTGTGGGGTCTTAGGGGAGTGTATAAATTATTTAAAGAAAATCTATTAACCTGTTCAACATAAGATACTGTAAAATTATTTGCTCCGCAGAATATTTTTGCTGACCCACCATTTGATAATAAATTTCTATTTAACCTTGTTCGCCATACCCCACTATATGCTGACCCTCCTGTATTTCCCGCGTTCTCGGCGGATTGATTTGTTCTTAAATCTCTTAACCCTTCATAGAAACCTACAAACCTACTTTCTTTTAAATTCCAATTCTGAAATTCAATTGGAGCAGGAGCAACGGTTAGAGTTGCGTCTTCCTGATTTAATGCACCGCCCCTCAATCTGATTAAATGTATTTGTTTATTTATTCTATTATATTTCAAATAAGGAACACTGTAAATTTTAGTATGTTTCCCTACAACAGTCGGGTAAGTTACTGAGTTGTCTGTGACCTTCCTGACAAGAAGTCCATCATAGGCGGGTAAATCATCAGGATAATAAAAATTAATATTTCCTCCCCCACCTACGGTGATTTCATAAGTATATAATGTATCAGTCAACTCAACTGTTGATGCATCAAGTGTTGTATTGTTCGCCACCTCTTGAGTAACAGGTGTAAATCCATAATTAAGGTCTGGTATATAAGTATGAACAAAATTTCCAAATATGACTGAGTTCTGACTCGCCAATGCTTGTTCCTTTTTACCTACGTTTGTAGGGACTAAATTATTCTGCGAAAAAACTGATTTATATTTATCTTTGTTAAAATGTAAGCGATCATCTAATGTATTTGCTAAATCCACTTCGCTATAAAATCCAGCTGGGACTTTATATTTTGCGGTATGCTCCCTTAAGATTAACATATCACCTGCCCAAGGAACAGCACCCAAACCGCATGAAGTAATTGAACCGGTCGTTGTTGGCGATAATTGAACTTTACTGCCTATTTCTATATTGGGAACAAATGTCACTGATATTGTTATTTGAAATTGAAAAGCACTTAACGGATTAACATTTGTAACTGTAACATCTTTTTCTAAATATGGAAATGTATTATCATTAGGAAAAACCCTTACTAATGCACCTAAAACAGGAGTTGTTGGATTATTTATATCTATACAAGTTATACTTAACACTGATGACCCTGCAGCTGATATTGTATCAACAGTATATCTTTGATAATCACCGTTCGCTACTCCGGTCTCATAATTAATCCCTAGATTACAATCTCCAGTTTCTTTATCTTGAAAATAAATTGAATTAATTGATGTTTCATATCCAACTTTTTCAAAAGGACAACCGAAGTGAGCGTGTGATGGTCCACCTGGTGCTGTTGTTTCAATCCATCCGTTAGGTGCACCCTCATTATAACCATATCTGGTTGACATTATATTACCACCTGAATCACCTAAAAAATTTGGGTCTGTTGTATCACACGGACCTACACCTGTAGCAAAAGAAAAAAAACCTCCTTCAATCAATCCTTTCTCATAAGGTTCAGATACCGGTCCTATTCCTGTTACAGCTCTTCTTCTCCAGTTTTGAGTCCCAGGTTTTCCTATCATCTCATAATTATATCTATATTCATCTCTTGGGGGTATTCCCGCCACTACACTTTGATAAGGTGCTTGACCTCCCGAAGTATTGTCACCCGGTTCATGACCTGCGGTAAACGGGCCAGTCTGTGTCATTGCATTTCCTGTATAATGCCTTTCACTATATTCCGAATTTTTATATTGATATGAATATTCATGCCACCACCGGGCAATTCTTCCGTCTGCTCTTCCTTCATCTACTCTTTGATATTGTCCATTTATTATATCTTTCATTGTTTGAGGTTTACATATCACATAAGCTCCACAACATGGCGAAACTAAAGGTTCAATACTTAAGGCAGGATTTCCGGTTGTATCTATCTGATTATCAAGATATGATGCACTTAGTGTGAGATTAATTCCCCCAAATGCTCCTGTTCTTTCGAGTACAAACTGACTACTTGCCCTTGTTCTGTTCATTATCCCTGAGGGATTAGGAGTTGGTATCTCTAAATGAGGATAACGTAATTGACTGCCATAAGTTCCGTTCCATAAGAAACTTAAACCTTGAGGTTTACCATATCCAACTTTAAAATCATTTAAGTCTTTATCTAAACAACTTAGTTTAAAATTTGCTAAACCATTATTAACATTTCCAGCTGCAGTCCCTGCTGGAAATGTTCCTGATGTTCTACCTTGTATGTCATCATAAAAGAAATTATCTGGGACACCTGAATTTATACCATTGTTATTTGAAGGATTTGCTTTGGTGGTATTTGCTTTATTTACCATACCATTTATATTGTTATATGTTGAATTTGTATTATAATCCCTGATTTTTTCACCTGAACCGTGTATTTGAATTATACAATTTACATTTGCTAAACCTGTTACTTGGTTTGCTTTTAAATTATCTGCTTTAGTTGCCTGAACATTTGTAAGGGTGGTTGCTACAAGGTTATCTCTTGCTATTGGTTTTGTTCTAAGACTCGCAGGAGAAATCCAGTTATGAACCATTACCTCAAAACAATCTGTCCATTTACCTCTTATCAAATGTTTAATAGGTCTGACCGCAAGTATTTCGCCAATGACTGATTGAGGTCCTGCTGTTAAATTACATTTTCCAAACGGTGCATTATTCTCAAAATATGAATTACCATCCTCATCAAAAAATCCTGTTGCTCCAGCAATATCAACAGTGGCAATACACATACCGGGTTTAGGAACTCCTGCTAACATACCTTCCCCTGCAGCTGGAGGGTCAAGAACTAAATCTTCAAATCTAAAATTACCTCCATTATAAGAATCAGTAGATGAGTCTACATTATATAAAACTGGTAATATCAATTTTTTTACAAGACCCGCCAAGTATAATTCATTATCACAACTAAAATTCTTCCAATCAGCATATATATTTCTTTCATTAAAATCTGTTGCTGTTTGTTGAGTGTCATTATTATTATAAGTTTTAATATTTGTTCCCCATGTTCTAGCATAATTGTTTTGAGATTGCCACTGTGACGCTCCGGTATTGAAATGAATTTTACCAGTTCCTGTAGAATAAACATCGCCAAATAAATTATCTTTTGAACAATCATAAGTAAAATTTGGACTTACTCTATTTGTTGGTGACCCGTCCGTTGCTTGTCCGTCTTGAAACCACCACCCAGGAGGTTCAATTCCGAATGAGTCAGTCGAGTACGGTATGTCGCCAATCTTTCCTATATCAATCAAATCGGTTCCTTGGTCTGCTGTAAAAAATGTTTGTGCCTTTAAGTAAGGTGAATATTGAATATTTATTTCCATATCATTATCAATTTCAATTGAATCTCCTGAACTAGTTTCATTTACAAAACTACCCAAAAGTCTTACTGAATCTCCCTTCTCAAGTTTGATTTCAGGGAACTCATTAATCCATTCATTGTTTGCTATATTAACTGTAGCATTAGTTTTACTACACTCATACGCTTTTGTTGTCTGTAATGTGTTCATAAAATATTATAAGATTTTATATTATTTTAAAAAACCAACATATTTACTTAGGTAAGAAATTTTTTGGAATAAGTTTGTTTATCTTTTGTATAAGAACCAAAACCTCTTTTTTGTTTTGTCAATGATTTATTTGGATTAATCATATAAGTCTTTAAATTATAGTTAGTTAATGCTAAATCAGCAGGATAGGTTATAAAATTTTCGGTAAGTATTAATTGATTTAAAACTCGAGGATTAACTATATAACATTGATTACCATAATGGTCACCTGTAATTGAATATAAATTTTTTGTTACCTCTTTTATATCAGAAATTTCATCTTTATATTTAAGGTAAGTAAAAGTATGGGATAATAAAATTATATCCCAATCTTTTATTTCTTTCATTTCTTCTAAAATTAAATGAACATTTTTCCAAAATTTAGGTTGGATTTGTGCATCATCCTCAAAGAACATAGGTATTTTTACTTCGTCCATTAATGCCTTTTTCCACATTTTTATATGTCCCAAGTAACAACCCAGTTCACCTAATGATAGTCCCCTGTATTTTTTTTTATCTTTGTTTAGATTAAAACGAGACCTGTCTTGTTCATGCCCATTTATCCCTTCAACAATTTCATATTCATAGGGACTATCACTGAATGATTTTTTAATATAATTAAATCTTTCAACATCGTTTGGAAAATTTAAATGATATGTTTTAATCATAGTTTTTAATAAGATATTATTTTTTTCTTCCTTCCTTAAGTTCATTCGCATCTACCTTAGCAGCTTTACCTCCCATTACTGAGGAATATACCCTCGCCATAGCCCACTGCTCTTTCTTCATATTGGGTCTTGAAGGTCCCGGATTTTTAAATGCACCGACACCTTTATTATAAATTTTTTGTAATGCTGATTTTTTTATACCTGTTTTCTTCGCAATATCTGCCAGTGAGTTTGATTTATCTTTAGGTTGTTTATATTTTTTATTGAATTTCTCTTTATAAGTTGCCATAATATATATTAATATTTTTTTGCTGCTCTAACTTTTGCCATTTTCTTCTGACCTGGTGTCATTGACTTACCTTTCTTTTTACCTTCACTTTCATCTAGTCTATCCTGAGAATCTTGTTTCTTTTTTTTCATTCCTTTTTTCTTTCCTTCTGATTCATCTAATCTATCTTTTGATGATTGTGCCTTCATACCTTTTTTACCTTTTTTACTCATTAACATATCATGAGCTTTTTTCATTGAAGGATATGGAGGTTCTTCCATTAATTTTTTCATTGCGTTCATGTGACGTTTACCGCCATGGTCCTTAGAATGTTCTTCAAGTCTTTTCATCATTGTCGCTGATAATTCTTTCTTCGGCATTGATAAAATATAAAGAGAAAATAAAAATTTAAAAAATCGCTTATGCATCATTATGCGTCTGATACGTCGATGCCAAGAGGTCTTATAATAAGACTTCTGCGATATTCAATGAAGAATGTCAGTAATACAGGGGCAAGTAATGAGTTGGCAGCTCCACCTAATCCTGCATTTCTTCCTATTCCGACTCTTGAGTATGAGAATTCAATTGGTGCACTTGAAATTCTCTGACCATTGCCTACAGCATTTCCTGCTTCATTATATTTGTCGAGGTTAAGACCGATGACGTGTTGAGAACCTGAAAGGTAAGGTTTGCTACGACCGGCGTTAATATTCTGAGTTGCGACACCTTCAGCCCAAGTTGTATCAAGTAATTCAGCACATTTTGAAACATTATAATTTGTTGTATCGTAATAAGGTTCTAAACAATTCCAGTGTTCCTCGTCACACTGTGAGAGATAGTTATGCTGAGTAGCAACATTATCAATTTCTCTGTTGTATATTCTGTTATTATTTATGATAAAATTATATTTCTCACCGGGAATCTGTTGTGATTTTAATCTATTGTCTACAATTGAACGATGAGTATATACCTCATTGAAATTACCATCTATTTCTGTTAAACCAGCAGGGGATGATAAGTCATATTCTTTCCAAACATATATTTTCTTAACTTCTTTCATTGCCATACCGATTATGTGATTACTTTCGACAACCTGAAGAGCATCAGCTGCTCCGCCTGCGACAGCTGTTGATGCAGGATTTATTCCGTTTGTGATAACAACTTCAGTAAAGTTTAATCTCATACCACCTCCGCTGTTAATGGCATTGAATATTTTTTGTTTCTCTTCATCGTCATAATGAATATAATCACAAATGAGAGTAGGATTAGGAGTCATTGTTACTAAACCTTGTCTTGCCCGTGCAGCTGCAGTGGTTGGGATAGGTCTCTCAATTACCGCTGAGTCTACAACATTGGCAGCTGCGATATTTACATCACCACATTTTGCCCATACAACTTCAATTTCAACTTGTGCCATCGCCATCAGAGGAAGTCTGTTAGAATCAAAGAATCTGAAAATATCTCCCAATCTTACAACACATTCTAAGGACTGTCCCGCAACATTTGCTAATGATTTATTTGGTTGCTGTGTATGAGCTGGGGTATTTGAATAACTGTATCCATATTCTGATACCTGGTCAGCATCAGGATTATATACTTGGTGAAATGACCTGTCAGCTGCTCCGGTGGCGAGTTGAGCGTTACAAGGTCGGTTGCGAACCTGATTCATTGACCCGTGACGTGCATCAAGAACACCTTCTTTTTCTGCCTGAGATTTAAAATTGTTTCTTAAAGTGGCATATCTGTTCGCATCTTCAACCTGACTCAAAATTTGACCTCCTACTCTGACAGTCATTGATTCAATTAATGCTAAACCTCCTGACCACATTGGATATGATAAGACTCCATCACCTTCCGTCGCTACAAGTTCCCATACAAGACTTGTATTAGGTGAATCGAGTACACCTGAGGCAGGAAGAACAAAAGTAGTTCTTCCACCAGATGCGGATTGATATTGATGAGAAACTGGTTCTAAGATTTTTGTTTCAAGTTCTACGTCAACTTGACGAGATAATGGAATATTAAGTAAAACGTCGGGAGCTGCTACGGGGGTTGCTGTTAAAGTTTGTTCACTCATAATTTTTATAATATATCAGAATATTTTATTTTTCAACTTCAATCGGTTTCTATATTTTTTTAATTTTATCACTTTTTCTACTATTCAATTTTAAGTTATAGACTGAAAATTTCTTTTTAAAATATGATTTACAATATCCTTCATATTTTTTTTCAAGAAGTAATGCTAAATCTTTTGCTTTCTCTTTTCGATTACCCAATCCTCCATAATGAGCAACAATACCACCTTCTGTATTAAAATACTTAGTATCAACATATACATCATTAAATCTTAACAATTTTTTATCTCTGATAAAATATTCTATATTTGCTACGTAATCTTCGAAATGAGATATATCTACCTTAAGAGGGTCTTTTCGAATTATCTCTGCTATTAAATGACCTCCTGTATATTTTAACGATGTGGAATATCCTTCTTTCATATAATACTCATTATCATAGGGACAACACCCAGCAAATTTTACATTTTCTTTATTCATAGTTTCAAACATTTCTTTAAAAAAATCCTTTAAATTGAAATTGACTCTTTTTGATTTTATATCAATAATATCATCATCTATCATCAAGATTTTTTGACCTTGTGTAAAATATTGTCGAATAAATGTCCTTGTTTTACCTATTCCGTCATATTCCTCAGGAACTTCGACCAAATCAATATCAAATTCATCCTTTAAGTAGTTATACTTCAAAACTTCAGAATTATTTTTTAAGAATAATATTATTTTTAAGTTAATATCATTATTCTTTAACATCTGAAGTGTTGTTGTTTTGAGCAAGCTGTCTCTTTGGTAACTTGGTATACAAATTATCGGTTCATTATGAAAAACTGATAATTGATTAAAAAAACAATTTTTGTGAATTTTTGAAAAATCTATCTTGTATTTATTATATGTTAAGTTATTCCATAAATGAACTCCGTAAGATGATTCGAGAACTTCATCAAATGTATTTATTTCCTTTCCATATTTACTTGATAAATTATTACCGAAATACAAATCTTTTACATTTGACCAATTTATAGGTATATAGTGTTTAGCAGGTGCTAAATATTTTTTATATTTTTCTAAATCTGGGTTATTATGTAAAATCTTTTGAAAGTAGAACATATTTTTCTGACTTTTCATTGTTTTTGATTTATTATTAATTATTTTTTTAAGAGTATGGGCTAATAATAAATCACCACCCCCCGTAGGAAATCTTAAAACTCCTATATCAGCAAGTTCTTTGATTTTATTTTTATATGCCCCCTTTTGTGCAGTTCTTTCAGTTGAAATGATTATACTATCATTAGGTAAAGGTCTTAACAAAAACATATCAGCATCCAACCAAGTTCCTCCTTCTTGATATAATCTTTTAAATCTGAAATAATCTGTAAACTGATATAATTCATTTATCTCCACTTCAAGAATTGATTTATAATCCAAAAGATGACAATCCAAAGATTTAAAAAACTCATCATAATTGTTAATATCAACATATATAATGGGTTTATACCCAACGGCATTCCAAGATTTAAAACATAATCGGCAAATTTCATTAGTTTTTCCCAACCATAAACTGAATACATCTTGCATTTTATATTATAATCCGATATTTTAATTTTTGCCTTTTTATTACACTTCGTGATATTGTTTTTTTCCGTCTAACATATAATATGCTCTTGACATTTTTGCGACCTTACTTTCCTTTTTTTTTGGGAATGGTTTACCATCATTTTTCATATCAAACAATAATTCTTTTTTTACTTTTGATTTAACTTTTCCAGCTTGAAGATTAGGAACTAAATCAAATTCACTGGGTCTTATATCACAACAAAATCCATCTCTGTTTGCTTGTCGCATTTCAATTTCTTTTTTTGTATTTTTTCTTGTATAGGTAACATGAGCTTTCTCCATCTGAACTCTCATATTTCGGTTTGGATTAAACTTTTTCATATTTTTATATATATTTAATATATAAATGTTATTCACTATATCAAGTAATGGAGAAACTGACCATGCCAAATTCAGTAATTATTTCAATGATTCTTGTATTATAAAACCCAACTCTTTTATCTGTTTGGTAGCAGCTTCAGTTGTTGAAGATCTAAATAATACAATAATTACTATGCCAGCAAATACAACTTTAACTTTAAGATTTGACCCTTTAAATCAAGTTACATTAACTATTAATACTGAAGCGAGAGAATATTCAATCAGAGAACTTAAAGACAGATTAAATGAAATGTTTTCAAACACCCAAGCTTTTTATATTAATAGAGCCTTCATCTGTAAAGTAAGAGTTGACCCTAATGACCCGGGCAAACTTCAATTATTATTTACTTACTACACACCGGCAGCTGCTAATTTACCCGACCAAAATTACCTAAAATATGTATACCCGGGAAATACCGGTAACCTCGCCAATGAACCTCAACAGAATCTCAATTATCCTTGTTTTCCGAACAACACAGCAACTTATGCCAATGCTTTTAATAATCCATTACCTGTAAAGGGTTTTAATGAAAATTGGATGAGAGTTGTTTGGGACTCTTTGCCCGGTGGTCAGAGTAACGCTGTTCAACCTTCAGGAAATAATAATTATGTTATTAACGGTGTTACTTACGGATATGGTATGATAAGAGATACAAATAGAGAATCATTTCATATTGCATTAAATCCGGGGGAAAATAGTGATAACTTTGACCTTCAAGACCAATTAAACGTCAGTCAGTTTACAATCGGAGGGTGTCCCAATCCTGTCAACGCAAATAATACTCATCAATATAATATGGCAATAGGTCCTTCTGTTCATGATATAGGAACAAATCAATATACAGATGGACCAATCCCGGGTATGGTGGGATATGATGCACGGGTTCTTGAAATGAAATGGCGAGGTGACGGCAGATTGACTCTTGATGTCAGAAATACAGTTACTGATAATTTAGACCAAACTTATAATCAATTGTTTAATATTGGAGATATGTATCGGTTAAGTAATAGTTTATCAAATGTATTCCCAAGAGATTTAGATAATTGTTATATGCCTCTTATTTCTAGATATGATTATGATGGTCAAGTATATTGGTTATGTGGTTCAGTAAATACGACAGGAGGAACTTACGGAACTGCCTTAGTATATAATACAAAAATAGTTCATTATAATCCGGGTATTAACTTTATATATAAAAATGCAGCGAGAACTGTTGATGATACATTACTCAGTGTTGACTGGATAAGTGGAACTACAAGATTGAGCATGAATAATTGTTTTGCGGGTTGTTGGGGAGGTCAGGGTTTCAGTAACGGTTCAAGAGTAAATAATACAACTCCAATGTATAGAGATAACGGATTAAATGAAGCAATTGATACAGTTGCCTCCTACGCAAATGATGCTTTGGAATATCTTCAACATTTACCAATCTTAAGAAGAGTAGATACAACAACTCCTGAACCTAATACACCTAATTCAAGTAAAAAACAACATATAGCATTAAGAAATTATAATACATCTCTTCAAACATTTTTACCTACTGCTGTTAGTGTTTTGGTTTACTTTATGAATGACTCTGCTGTAGTAACATTACCAAATTCATTTCAAATGACAATTTGCGGAGGAAGACAAACTTTAGCAATAACTAAAGGACCAGTAATTAAAGCAGCTCTAGGAAGTTTGGCAGCTTATGATTTTGAAGTTTTTGATGATGCTGGTGTCGCTACTCAAATCATTTTGAATGATGCTGGTGCAGCAAGACCTAATCTTCAATATAATACATGGTATCATATATTTTACGGTGATGACGGAGCAGGTAATTTCCAATTTGAATTAGCAGATATAGTAGCAAATTCAAGATATACTATATCAACTGGTGGAGGTGTTGCAACTTTAACATCAGGAAGATTGATGAATATAGAAGCCCTTGGGGCAGCTGATACCACAATGACATTGAACGGAGCAGATAATTACTTTTTCGGTCATATTTGTCAATTCAGATTCTTTGTTCGCCCAAGGAATGGAGTAAACAATGTCACTGATTGGAATAATATAAGAGATAATTTGAATATTAGTTATACTTCAGGTCAAAAGGAACCAGTTTCAATTATGAAACCTACTGAGACTGATATTCAAATGCCAGCAAATTTTACTAATTATTGTTGTATGCCTGATATAAATACTGCCGTCACAAATACTCCAGTATTTTATGCCGAAGCAGTTACTGATATTAATTTTGCTGGGACAGGATATGGAGCATTTGATGATGTAATGTGGTTACAAAATGTAAAATCACCTTATAATGTTAGAAATAAATTACCTTTCAATGAAGCAATAACCGGTTACGGAGTGGGAATGACTGATATAAATCAATTACATCTTGCCATTGCTTTTGAAGATTATGATAACGCTAATACTAGAGTTGTTGAACAAGTATTGCCAAATTTTTTGACAGGTCCTGACAACCCTTGGTTTGATGAACCTGCTGAAGTTAATAATATTGCACTTGAAGATGAAGTATTCAATGTTGAGGTGACAAATTTACCTCACAGAAGTTTTAATGGTAAAAATCATTCATACGATAAAACAATATATCAATTACCCGTTGAAACTACCTCGAAAGAAATACAAGGTGTAAAGATAACTGAACATTCCGCCGAACAAAGAGTTTGGTTACCTCTGAATAATCCTGGCGAAATACCTATTAAGAAACTTGATATTCAAATTTCAAAAGAAGATGGTAGAAAAGCAGATAATCTTCAACCTGATACTCATGTAGTTTTACAAATAGAGCAGAGGGAAGATATTCTATAATAATATCGAATCATATATTAATATAAAAAAAAATGGATTATGTTGTAGCAATTCCTAGTACGGAGAGATATGATACAATTAATAAAAGAACTCTTAGATTTTTAAGAAAACATAAAATACCTCGAGAAAGAGTTTATATTTTTGTTCCTCCAAATCAGGTTCAAAAATATAAAGTAACACTTTATAATTATCTTGGATATAACATTGTATCAGCAAAAGATGGTTTACAAGCCCAACGAAATTTTATATCAGAATATTTTGAGGAAAATCAATTAATACTTGAAATGGATGATGATGTAACAATAGTAAAACAAATGTATCAAAGTAAAAATGGTTATAATCAACTCAAAAATCTTGAATGTTTAGAATCATTAATTCTAGATACATATATGTTATTTTTGGAAAAAGGTTTAACTTGTGCTGGAATATATCCAGTTTGTAATAAAGTTTTTATGAAAAATACAACTTCAACTCATTTATGCCACCTAATAGGGTCATTCAGAATATTTTTAAATTGTAAAATATGTGAATCAAGAATGTTCCATCTTCTCGAGGATTATGAAGTATCACTCAAGTATTTTTTGAAAGATAAAGGTTTAATTAGATATAATGATATTGCGATTATAAGTGAATATATGAGTCCAACATATTATGAAAGAAGTTTGGCAGAAAAAAAATTTGAAATAATGTGTTTTACTGAAAAATATAGTGACTACTGTTATACAAAAAAAAAACCTAATAATATCATTGATTTACAATTTAAAAAAAAAATATCCTTTTAAATTACAAATGACTTCTATAAATATACAGACTGTAAGTAATAAATCAAATTTTGTTAACTTTTATTCACAACCTATCACCTTCCCAAAAAATACACAAGTAGCGATGACAAAAGCAAATCTAAATATTCCTATCTTTGTTGCTCCTCAGATTTCTCCTCCTGATATAGGAGCTCACGGTAACTGGACTGAAATTGCCTGTAGAGTTGAAATTGACGGGATAACTAAAAATGTAACTTGGAATGAGATTTATAATGCTCACGTAGACCTAGCCGGATGTGAATCATTCAATGGAAGAGATAACTGGAGTGCTTCATATAAATATTTACCTTGTAATCAGGTATTATTTTTAAATAATGCAACAGGAGAAGTTGAAGTCAAGACTGATTTTAATACAGTTCTCGCCAGAACAATTACAAATAAATATGCTTTTTATCAAGTATTTCCTTCACCCAGTTATGTCTTTGGCGAGGCATCAACACAGAGTATTAATTTCACATTAGGAGGAGATATAACTCAACCTGTTACAGGTCAAGCATTAAATGGATTAGATTTTACAAATAATTTACAAAGTGAATTAGGATTCAACGTAGAGTATGCACCCTACAAAGTTTTCGCAAGAAACGAAACTTTTGTAAATGTGAATAATAATCCCAAATTTAATTGGATTCAAGGAGCAGCTTTACACGGTTTACGAGGTGCAGTCGGTCCGTGTTGTTGTTTTATGGAACAAGCAGATTTTGATTTTAACGGTGGTTGGATTACAACATTTCCAAATGTAGTTACAACAAATGCAGCCGGTTTAATGGCGTGGGGTATAGGATTTGTTGGTCAGGGAACACAGGCCAACGATGAAAAAATACCTATTCAAACTTACGATACAAAAATAATTGATATAGGTATTGAGTTTGGGTATGACGCAGTCAATGGAAGGTATCATTATAATATAATTACAAAAGCAAAAGAATATAATAGTTCAGCAGATGCTAGAATAGTTCACTCAACATTTACACCCCATGTTAAAGTAAATGGTTTTGATAATAATGGAGACCACTTTTTCATTCAAATTCTGAGAGGTAATGACCTTCAAGATACAACCGGATTTGTAGTAAATATTTTACAAGGTGCAAATAATAACCCACATGATGACCCGAATGCTGTTATTGTATATACCGAAAGAATTAATATCAATCCTCAAACTCAAATTGTCCCAATTTATTTAGCAAATACAGCTGCAGGGACTGATGCTTGGGAATTCAATTCAAATGCTTTTATTGCTAAAACTCAAGACACAGTCGAACAAGGTGACCTTAATTTTGTTGGTAATGCTTATTCAGTAAGACAGATGAGTATTGAACCAAATATTGAATTTCCTTTGGCAGTTAACTCATTTTTATTGACTCAACAATCATTCGATTTTTGGAATGCATTTGGTTTATTTACTAAAAATACATATGGTTTAGGAAGCACAAATAATCAAAAATTCATAAAATATGAAGGGACAGAATATGTCAGAACTTGGAAACAAAAAACAAATGTAGGTGAAGCAACAGAATTATTTTATTATTTAGGAGAACAAAGTCTTAATAGAATATGGAGATTTGCTGACCCTGCGGTAATCGGAGCAGGAAATGCCTTTTTAGAATTAAATGTAGATAATGCCGTTAGGAACTTACCTCAAATGTTAAATGTAGGAATCAATAATATTGATATTAAAAATTTCAACGGAACATTTCCCTACGGACAATCAGCAGATGGAACTCAAACAATTTATGATACAAAAGCAGGAGATTCAAGGGTTGTCGGAACAATTCCCTTACCTATTGACCAAGTGGGAATATTAAGTAAAAATATAGAAATAACTTATGAACCTTTTAATTTATTATATAGACCAATAAATAATCCCAACGCATTTACACTTAATAAGTTAGATGTTGAAGTATTTTATAAAGATTTTTATACTAACCGGAAGAAAAATGTTGATACCTTAGAAGGAACAGCAAATATTGAATTTCATGTTCGAGGCGGAAGTAATCCGCAACCTCCCAATAAAATAGGGTTAAGACCTGTTTAATAATTTTCTTTGTTTATATTAAGTAAAAAATGGTTAAAGATGAAAGAATATGTAAAATATGCGGAAAACATTTAAGACCTTTACTCTCTACGGATGACTGGGATACAAGGTGTTACCATGTTACCTGTTTTCAAGGAATCTTGAGAGATTTAAATAACTTCAATCAAGTTGCCTATACAAAATACAGTTATAAGAAAAGAGTCGCCGGAATGAGTGTCGACGAAGCAAGAAAACACGCAAAAGAAAATAAAGGTTTTGTGGTAAGTTTTGATTAATTAAAATATTTTTATATATTACTAAATGGAAAATTTACAATATCAAGATAGCAAATTTAAAACTTTGGATGATAATGAAAAAAAAATAACTCTTGGAAAATTAAAACAACTTGAAAGCATTGTTGAACTATTAAATACAATGAGAGAGAGTCTCACGAGGGAACTGGTTGTAAACGGTTGTGAAAGTGAAGAAGATATATTAAAAGTTAAATCTCCCTTACCTGAGGCTTAGTAATTTCTTCAGCAACAGATTCAACCGTTCTTCTTATGCATATATTATTATATACATAATCATTCAATTCAATTTCAACCCCTTCGCCATCACCGGCATTATCAGTCAGAATCAGTCTTACATCCCCCTCATGTTTACCATCTTCAAGTTCAGCAACAATATCAAATGAGTTATCATCAAAAATTTCACGTATGTTTCTTAAAAATAGGTAACATTCTCTTTTATCTTCTTCGGGATATGTCAACTTTACATCTTCCCAATGCCAAAAGTCGGGATTTTGCGTAACACTTGCACGGTGATTATACGGATTTAAATACGCATAAAATTTTTGATTATACATTGGTTTTAAATCCCTTTTTACATTTTCTTTTATTTGCTTCGCTACACTTTTACTTTTAATATGATTTGATTTATTTGATATTAACTGTTTCATACTGGCATACCTTTTTCCATATCTTGTGAAGTTATTACAAGATACCCCAATGTATGCATCCATTTTCTTATCCTTCATTTCCCACAACAACTCATTTCTTTTTTTATGTATTTCATACCCTTCTTCGGTAAAATACTGCTTACAATATTTACAGTATATAGATGATTCATCATCATACACCTTTTTTTTATTCTTTATGTGTTTTTTTGAGTTGAGATGTCTTCGCCAGTCATCTAGTAAATAACATGTAGTATATTGATTAATGAAGTTACCATCTTCACTTAATGCGGGTTTTGAACATATATCACACCAGAATCGTCCTTGTCTTTTTAATTGTTCTGTCATATTTTATTATTATATTTTAAGTTCACGGAAACTTTAAATGACTTAAAAAAAAGTGTATTTTTGTATTTTCCGTGAACTTAAGGATTTTTAATTCTTTTTATAACTTTTATTTTTTCAGAACTTTTATATTGATAGTTCACGTAAACACGGAATATTGTTTTTTTTTTTAAAGTAAAATATACGTAATATATATATTTATATATTATATCTATTATATGAATCCTATACATCATCAATTACGAGACATTTTAAAAGCAGTGCCTGACTGTGTAGTAGGACCGTGGTTTGTAGGAGATGGGGCATTACTTGGATTAGTAAGAGAAGGAAGAATGATTGAATATGATGATGATATAGATATATATCTATTACCTGGTAGTTATATTGATACTGATAAATTAAAAAATAAATACAATCTTGAATATCAGAAGTATTATATATGTGATAAGATATATAACCCTAAAAACAAAAAGAAAAAATTAAATAAATGGAATGAATATGTCGCCTACAATAGGCATCTTCCCGAAAATTATGGACTAAATAAACCACAACTATTTTCTGAATCCAAAAAGAATTATAAAGATGAATGTATTATTCCCAACTTTACTTATCCTTGTATTGATGTATTTTATTTAGAGGATGAAGACAAATATAATTATTTACTTCCATATTATTTTGGAAATATACATTTTACCGATTATCTTCGTTTTCGAAAACAAGATGTTCAAGGACATCTCAAAACAAAGAAACTTTTAGGTGTAGATATACCAATCCCCCACAATGAAAAAGAAATATTAACTATGTTATACGGAGAGGACTGGCGAACTCCAAAAAAATCAACATTCATTCATTTTAAGGACAAATTGTGACCTATTCTCTAATATACAAATTTATCTTCATTTTTCATATTTTCATCCAGAATTCTTTTTATCCATATAGTAATGTTTTTAAAATAATCCCAAACACTTATACACATTTATAATATTTACATACATTTTTTTTCTTGTGTAATTGTATAAATGAGTGATATTATGCCTATTAAGAGAGAAGATATTGAAAAAGAATTGGAAGAAGAAAAGAAAGAAGCAGAACCTCCTTCAATGGAAATAAAAGAAGAAGTTGAAGAAAAGGAAGAGACCGAAGGTGCCGAAGAATCTGAAAAGTTTGTTAAACCTGAAAAAGTAGAAATAAGTAAAAAGACTGGTAAACCTAAAAGAAAGTTAACCGAGAAACAGATTGAAGGTCTTAGGAAAGCACGTGAGAAATCAATGGCGAGACGTAAAGAATTAAAGGAAGCAAAGGATATCGAAAAAAAAGCAAAACAGTTAAAAAAAGAACAAGCAAGGGATGAGAAACTAGAAAAGAAAATGAAGCAAGAAGAAATGATAGCAATTAAGGCACAATTAAAGAATGAAGCGGAAGCAGCTGCAACATGGTCTGAAGATCGGTTACAATCTCTTATTGATAAATCAATTGATAAATATATAGAGAAAAAGAAACAAATGAAACCAGTACCTAGAGCAGTAGTCCCGCCTCCATCAAATCCTAATACTATAGGCAATCAACCTTTAGACCCAAAATATTATATGCCAAATCAAAATTATTATCAACAGGCACAACCTCGCCAATATCATCCTCCTCAACAACAGTATAACACACCTAAAGACCCTACAATGAGTAGTTTATTTGGTAACTATCAATAATTTATTTTCAAAGGTATAATTATATGCCGAAAAGAAATAATAAATTTAAAGAGCAGAAAACAGATTACAAAATTTATCCAGTAAGAAAAGAAGAAGATTTCGTAACAATTGATAGGGAGTTACCCGAACCCTTTAAACCTTTATTCGAGAAAAATGGTGCAGCGATTGCCCTCTTTGGGGGTATGGGGGTGGGAAAAGGAAACTTGTTAAGTAATTGGCTCCTTAGAGAGGACTTTATGAAAGGATTATTTCAGGGAGGTTTATATTTTATATCTCCTACAGCACAAAATGATTTAACTAATGTGCATCTTGTGAGAGAAGCAGATATGGTTGAGACAGATTATTCAGATGAATTAATGAAAGGTATTTATGATAATATAATGGATATTCCAAGTGAAGATCGAGAAATGAGTTGTATTGTATTAGATGATTGTTTAGGTTCAATCAAACAACATTCTATAATGAATAAAATTACATCAACGGTCCGACATATGAAGACATTACTTATTTATAGTTTACAGGCATGTAAAGGTTTACCACCCACAGTTAGGTCAAATATTTCTATGACTGTAGTCTTTAATACTCCGAGTCAAAAACAAATGAACGATTTAACTGAATTACATTCTCATTTAGGAGGTGAGGATGTTTGGCAAAAATGTTATGAAGAAGCAACAAGTAAAAAATACCAATTTATGTTAAATTGTTTTAAAACAATGAGAATATTTAAATGGGGAGGAGATCTTGAATCACCTGTATTGTTATATTCAATGTATAATGAAGCTGGAGAGAGAACTCATGAAAACTTTTTGGATAATCCAGCTGAACTTAACAATAAAGAAAAAAAAAAAATGAATTGTTAATATATAAATGAGTTTATTGGAAGCATTACAAAATCAGAGTAGCGAGTTAGATAATTATGAGAATAGAATAACAAATGCTATGTCAAATTTTGATATTGAAGACCAAATTTACAAGCAATCAGACTTGGCATTTAAACAAGGTAAACAACTCGCTAATCAAGTATTTTCAGGACAACAGTTAGAGAATCTTTCACTTGCTGTTCCTGCTGTTTATGGTATAACAAAAGGTGCATATACAAGATATAAAGCAGGAAAACCTTTACTACCTACAAGAGCAGAAATTGAAGACAGTGTCCGAAACTTTGGAAGAGGACAGTTTAATAGAGGAGCAAAAGCAACTGTTGATACATTAAAGGGAGCATTACCAGATGATTTAGTAAAAGTATATGATGATAAATATCAAGGTAAGTTGCCGGGCAACCTCGAGGAGCTTCAAGACCACGTCGCAACTCTTAAAAATCTTGCCACACAAAAAGTTTCAGATACAGTATCTTCTGTTAGTGAAAAGGCTCAAGATATAGGAAGAAGAGCAACTGGCAGAGTAATTGACTCTGACCGTGTTGACCGTGTTGCAGCTCAAGTCAGAGAACAGCAACTCGCTGCACGGAGGGCAGTTCCTGAAGTGCCTGAAGTGCCTTCCGTGCCTGAAGTGCCTACTGTGCCTGGCCCAGGAGGTGGAGCAAGAGATTTAGGTGCTTTTGATAGTCCAAATGAAAGAATATTAAAGGCATTTCATAATGAAAACTTCAGGGCATTCGAAGGTTTTAGTCCTGAAGTTCAAAGAACTATAATTGACAGGATGGACAAGATGAATGTTTTAAATGAAACAGATGAAGTAACTGGAAGATTAAACCCCGATAAATTAAAAATTCAAAGTAATATTATTTCAGAAGCTGCATCACAATATGGTTTACCTCAGTCAAAAGGATTCGGAGCAGGGAGAACTTCAGGCGGATTTGATGCTGACCTTGAGTGGCGAGTTGAAGGAGGTCAAGGAAGACTTGTTAATAGAAATACAGGTGAACAAGTAAGAGATATAGGTTCATTGGGAAGTGATGATTTACCACCATCTCAACAATATAGAGAAATATCATCAGCAGAGGATGATAGATCATTTGATGTTCCAAATACAAATTTAAGAAACATTTTACCACTTGACCCTCCTGCTCCATCGGGGACTCTTGAAAGAGGTCCGCCACCGGGTGTTACTGAATTTGAACAAAGAAGCAGAATTGCTCAGGAAGCATTAGAACGTGACCCTGAAGCATTTGCTAGAAGCATTCCCCCTCCTGCACCGACCGCAAGACCTGCTGAACCTGAAGATATAAGCAGAGTTGATAGAACCGGAGATAGAATCGATAGAATAGGTCGGGGAGAAGCATCCTTTGAAGCCCCCGGTAGAGACCCTAGCCGACCTCTGGCATCGGCAGAGGATTTGGCAAGACCTTTGGGAGCTGAACCGACTGAGCCAGTAACATTGGCACCAGCAAGAAATTTAGCAGCTGACCAAGCATTTTTTGATGATTTAGGAGCTCAGACTGAAGCAATCAGAGCTCAAAGAGCAGCTGCACAACCTCCTCCTCCGCCTCGTGAACAATTACAGGGAACAACAAGAACTGCTGACCCAGAAAGTATACAACAAAGAGCAGATATTCGAGGACCCTACGGAACAAGTGTTGACCAAGCAGGAGGCACAGCACCTACAACTTTTACCGCTGAATCATTACCTGCATTAAATCAAGAATTATCAGCAAGAACTACTGCCCCCTCCGCAGGTGCAGCTCCTGACGCTCCTCGACCTGCCCCAGTAGATGTCAAAGGTCCCGATGTTTCAGCAGAGGAGGCAGGAGGTGCACTGGGCGGAGCAGCTGCTCTTGGCGAAGGAATTGAAACATTAAGTGACAAGGAACTTACAGGTGGTCAAAAAGCCGAAGCAATAGGTAAAGAAGCAGGAACTTTAGCAGCTTTCGCAGCTGGGGGAACAGAACTTGGAGGAGCTGTTGCTACAGGAGAAATATTAACTGAATCAGGTGTATCTGCTGGTCAAAAGATTAAACAAGTTGGAAAATTAGGAGCAACATTAGGCGGGGCAGCTGCCGCGAGTGCAGTGATTCCGGGTGCTGGTGAATTACTTATGGGAGTTTTGGCGATAGGCGGTTTAATTAAGGATAAAATAGAACAAAAAAAGGCAGAATCAGAACAAGTAGAAGCTGCACCCTCAGCCCCAAGGATGCCTCAGGTTTCAGGAATAGCATTTGATTCCGCACCAGTTATTGATTCAAGTAATTTTCACCAACTTTGATTTGGATTTAAATTAAATAATTATTTTCTCATTTAAAGTTATAAATGTTTAGACCCAGAAGTGATGCCGTAAGAATTGGACAAGACAGTTTACTTATTCCATCAAAAAATGGAACACAATTTCAGGAGAATAATATTCTGAGATTTGATGTGCCACGTAATGTAGGATTTATGGATGCAGCGAATTCTTATATTGAATTTGAAGTTGAAGTTGGAGTTCCAAATCAAGCAGAAAACGCTGTTCAACCATGTATGATGTTAGACCCCCTAACAGGGTCAAGTTCTCTTATCGACCGTATAATGATAAGGAGTGAAGGTAGACTTATAGAAGAATTAAATTCATATAATGTTTACGCAGCTTTACATTATTCCGCTACAGATAATGAAGGTAATGAAAATAAAAGAGGGTTATTAGAGGGTTGTTCAAAATCTCTTTTATGTCAAGATAATCCATATATTCAAAAAAATAGTGCTATTACCCCATCAGCTGCACCAAACGGAGCAACCGGATTATCTACTGCAGCTCAGTCATGGAAATATGTAAGACGTAAAGTTTGCTTACCTTTACTTGGAGGTATTTTTACTTCACCCCGTGCTCATCCTTGTATCGCTATGCCTCTTGAAATTGAAATAATTCTTGCCCCAGCAGTTAAAGTATTAAGACTTTGTGAACTTGCCAACAGTGTTGCGTGTGATGACACTGGTGGTGCCGGTGCCCAGGACTTTTTAAATGTATCTCAGAGAGCATTATTTAATTCAATTGGTGGAGCAACTGCTGAAGTTCCTCAAGCCCCACTTGAAGGAGAAGGTTTAATCAATTCATCTTGTAACTTTCCATTCAGAGTAGGACAAATTGTAAGACTTGCGGGGGCAGGAACAACTATTGTAGGAAATCATACTATCGCCGCAATAGAACAATATTCAGTTGCTCACGGAACAGCAGGAGATAGAGGTAAATTAAGAGTTCAATTTACAGGTAATATTGATGGAGGTGGAGCTGCCACTACTGTAACAATGCATTCATTAGGTGCAGATGACCTTTTACTCGCCAACAGCGGAAGTTTAGGATATTCAGTTAATAATCCAAGACTTGTTGTTCAGAAAGTTATCCCACCTCCTCAAGAGATTCAGGCAATTACCCGTGCAATCGCCAAAGGTTCTTATTCACAGGATATAATATCTTGGGTAGCATTAAACAATGCCATTCCCGCCTCACAGACTGCCTCAACAAATATAATCCCAGCAGACTTAACACGTGTAAAATCTATTTTATCAATTCCTTTAAATCAATCAGCAGATACTTTACAAAATAGTAATTCATTATACGGTATGTATTTAGATGCTGAAAATTATCAATATCAGATTAACAATAAATTAGTTCCGGACCGTCGAGTTTCTCTTAACAGAGAACAGTTCCCCGCCCGGGACCCAGTAGGACCTGACGAAGTCCGCAGACCTTATGTTTACGGTCAATATGCAGGAGGAGCTCATATTTGGGAAGTTGAAAAATCATTAAGGTCAGCAAATATCAATGTAACCCAGTTGAATAAAGTAACATTAAATAACGGTAATTTTGTTGCTGACTTCCCCGGCTCTTGGCTAGTATCAAGAAGTCTTGCTTCAGGTGTAGGTTCATCTCAGAACTTAGTCAATAAGTCAGTTGTATTATATTTAAATTACAGGACAACCTCGAATATGGTAAAATTATTACATAACTTTTTAGTTCATATCAGAACTCTCAGTGTTGGAATGAATGGCACAAATATTTTTTATTAGATTTAAGTAAACCAATGACCATTTTCCTTTATAAAATTTTGTAAACAAATTTTGGCTTCTTCTTCTGTTGAACGAGAGGTTGATAAAACATGTTTACCATTTCTCCTAATTTTTATTCTATATCTTTTTATATTGTTACCTCTTCTGTTATCATATTCCAAACAAATATTTTTAGCTGCCCTATCTGCCTTCCACGCATTACAACGTGAACAAACGATATTACGAAATTTTCCGTTAATATGGTTATGTTCTAAACATTTTTTAGCAATAGTTAAATCTTCTTTACATAAATCACAAATCTTGGTATTGTTATATCTATCATAAATTTTATCGTAATCATCAGAAATTAATCCTTGGCGTTTCCAACTACTAATACGCATAGATTTTTTACCTGCTTCGGTTTTTTGATATTTTGTATAAGTCATTTTTTTTTTTAAAAAGTAAATAAAAATAAATCAATTTTATTTATCAATTCACTCGCCACAACTTCATTAAGTAATTTTAACTTATGAAGTTCTCGCCAGAACTTCACACACTAATTTTTTGATACACTACCTCGCCACCACTTTACACATTAATTTTTTGATACCCTACCTCGCTACCGTTTTACTCAGTAAAATTTGCTTGTGGTTTTGGTGGAAAAAAAAATTGAATTGAAAAATTTCCCCTTCTTAAAGAACAAATCATGAATACTCTCGCCACTCAATCACTCAATGCCTCTGTTGAAGATTCTTTCGCCACTCCGGCTCAGATGACTCTTGAGGAGTTTGAATATCACTTGTTTCGCCAGACAGGAGAAGAAAAATGGAAAACCTATGCTGAAGACTCGCCACAAGATGAAGCATGGGAAATAAGGATTTTTCTCTCGCTACCGGAAGGTCCTAAAATTCATCATCTCTACTGGGACAATGAGGATTTTATGGATGCCGTCACCTTCTTCCACCGAATCCGAAATATGCCCTGTTCACTCATCTCCCACATCATACTTTATGATATTGATGAATTTCTATTTATTGAACTGATGACGTATTATTTTCTCTCGCCATCACCGGAGATTCCTGAGAAGACTGTAGTCTATGCTCGCTACACTGCATCACCCAATAATCAAAAATGGCATGAATTCCTCGCCATTGCTCAATCATTTCAGGAACTGTGTGACAAGACCGCAGAACGGTAAATTCAGTCGCCAGTAAAATACATAGATATAGTATATTTTTTTTTAAAGATTATCTTTTTAAAATGTATGAATATTTTGCCCGAAGAAATCAAATCAAAAATAATGTATTCAGGATATATTAAGAATCCCACCGCTGTTTTAATTAAATGTTTTATGGGTGAATGTGAATTGTGGGATTATGAATATAATTTAGATTCAGATAAATATGAAAAATCATCATTTTATGATTATCTATGTGATACAAAATATTTAACAAGTTTAGATGATATTGAAGGTGAATTTTTTTTATTCTTTCCTTATGATATAAATGAAGTTGTCGAAGCCGCCTAATGATTTTAAAACAAAAAAACCTTTATATAAACCATATAAGAGTGATAAAGCAGGAAAGAAGGGCATGGTCTTCACGAAGGGTAAAGAAGGTAAACCTAGATTAATTCATTTTGGCGATGCAAATATGAAGGATTTTACTCAACATAAAGACCCAAAAAGAAGGGCATCATATTTAGCTAGGTCAGGAGGCATAAAAGATAAAGATGGGAAATTAACTAAGAATAATAAAAATAGTCCGAATTATTGGAGCAGACGTGTGCTTTGGAATGCTTAACCGATTTTTGTTAATTTTTTTTTATTTTTAAATATTATCAAAATGAATGAAATGAGAATGGGTAATCTTCAAAACATAACTAAAAAATATTTACAGTTAAATCCAGTTAATGCTACAAGTAATGGTAATTATTCATTCCGTAATGGTTTACCATTAATTAAGTTTGACGTTGCAGCTTCGGCATTACCAAATTTACTTGACGGTAAAGAGTTAAGATTAAGTGGTAAAATTACAACCCGCAGAGGTGACAACAATACAAATCTCGCATTGAACGCAACTGCTTTCAATGATAATTTTGCTGGTAATGTTTATCAATGTATCGACACAATTACAATCGCAAGTAAAAGACTCAACTCTGTACTCGAAAGAATTAATATGACTAACAGACTTGTTCCGTCTTTAATATCAACTATCAATGATGGTAAAAAAATAAATACCAAACTTTCAGTTGGAGGTAAACATAAATCAACTATTCCTTTAACAAGACATAATATAACAACTTATAATCAATTAGATAATAACGGTCAAGCTGCACCTGCCAATCAAGAAAAAGGTGTTGATTTTTCAATTCCTATGTATGCTGGTATCTTTAATTCAGGACAAGATATAGATTTAAGTTCAGTTTCAGGTGTTGGTGGTTTAACAATTGAAATTCTTTTAAGGTCAGATGTTGGTGTTGTTTTTGGTGCACAAGCATCAACTCAAAATGCCACTTACACCTTATCAGACTTAATGTTAACTGTTCCAGTTTATGAAATGGCAGGTGAATCAGCCGCTGCTGTTCAGAGCAGAGTTAATCAATTTAACTTCAATACTTGGTCAAGTATGTTCCAAACAATCAACTCAAGTCAGAGTGTAATCTCATTTACTCCCGGTTTATCTCGAGTGTCTTCAGTCTTTATGAATTGTATCACGGCATCCGACTTAGGTAATCAACAGTTTAACTCATGCCGTCTTGGTCCGGTTGGCGAGTTAAGACAATTGAGATTCAGCAAAAACGGTGCATTATTACCTCTTCAATACCGTTTACAAACTGTCGAGAGAGATGATAATAATAGAGCAAAAGTTGATGCCGGTGTTGACACATCTTTCCATACCAACTCATTAAGGGTATCAGTTCAAAGAAATACCTTAGAAGGTATCAGAACTGACAGATATAATAAAATCAATGATACTTCATTATCATACAATAACTGGGGAGCAGGTTCAGTTGATGTGGGACAGAATACAGGCAGAACTGGAGTTGAACCCGGAGGTGCTTTCTCATTCGGTGTATTATATGACAGTTACGGTGTTGGTCAAGATTTCTCAAATATGGTCTGGTCTTGTGAATTTAACTTCTCAGGCTCAAATCTTTTGAGTCCGGGTCTAGCGGCTGCACCTCCTAATGTTGTTGCCGGGGTCGCCAACAGTCTTGACGGCACAGCTGCGACTGCCCAATCAGTTAATATTTACTTCTTAAATAAAAATACCCTGTTATTTAATGCAAACGGCATTGATGTCCAACGGTAAAAAAAATATTAACTAATTATAAATGTAAAATTATTTGATAAATGATTTGAGAATATTAAGACCATTGTTTTCCTCCTCCTCCTTTTTTTTTTAATAATTTTATATTCAATTTATTTTCTATTTAAACTATATGACTTATTTTGTTGGCGAATGGTATGCTGATAATTATATAATGAGTGATATACTTTCACAAGTTGAATTTTATTCTGGAACAGAAAGAAAAAAGATGTTAATGACTCCCCTAGGTACTGGGTCAATGCTCTACGGTTACACTTGGAGGGGATACCTTAGTCCAACAAAATCAAGAACTCCAAGTATTTATAAAGGATTATATCAAACAAAGGTAAGAGATTTATATCCTGAGTTGGATATTGTATTTAAAGAATTTTCAAAGTTATATTTTCCTGATTTTGAATATTTACAAGTCACTATGAACTACAATTTTCAAGCACCTCCCCACTTTGATAGCAAAAATGTTGGTCAAAGTGTTTTATGTGGTTTTGGTGACTACACCGGAGGCAGGACCATAGTTGAATATGATTGTCACATAAAAAAATATGATGCACGGGAAGCACCTGTGATGTTTGATGGTAGCAAATTCAGACACAGTGTAGAGGATTATCAGGGAGATAGATACTCTCTTGTATTTTATAATAATATAAATTTTAAATTACAGTTAAGACAATAAATCATAATTCCGTGAAGATGATAATAAAAAAAGTAAAAAAAGAAATTGTATAAAGATGAACTAAGATTGTTCAAAGTTCACGGAAGATTGGT
>Ga0209336_10000255_pt1 | contig 27527 bp, 50 predicted proteins | sample LinPmetageLP32_FD_184042 | JGI IMG/M metagenome (GOLD analysis project Ga0209336, IMG submission 184042) | Marine viral communities from the Pacific Ocean - LP-32 (SPAdes) (version 2) | ecosystem: Environmental > Aquatic > Marine > Oceanic | place: Pacific Ocean | collected 2009-08-23
GGTGCATTGGTAGATGGTGCAGTAAATTTAGGGTCAAGTTCTGCTCGTTGGAACAGTTTATGGCTATCAGGTGGTGTATACTTAGGTGGTACTGGTTCACAAAATGTACTTGACGACTACGAAGAAGGAACTTGGACACCAACATTACCACATGGAGGTACGATAGGTGGTACTTTTGGTACGACTTATACAAAAGTTGGCGATACTGTAACTGTTAGAGGTTATTTAAATAATATAAGCATACCAAATAATAGTACTGCATTTTGGATAGGTGGTTTACCTTTTGCCGTTAAAACTAGCAATCATTATGGTGGTTTAGGTGCTATACAGTATGTTGCCGATAAAAACGTTGATGCTTTTGGCATGGGTGATCCAGTTCCATATTCAGGAAATTCTGTAGTTTACTTTCACAGACGAAATGGAACTACGGCAACTGTTTTAAATTCAAATGTAAGTGGCATGGCAGCATTCATATTTGGTGTTAGTTATCAAGTTTAATGTTTAATAAAAATATATAGGAGAAAAAAATGTCATTAACTAAAGAAAACGTAGTAGAAAAAATTGAAGTCGTAAATACATGGAATATACAAATTTGCTTAGACACTGTGATAAAAGAGAACAGTGTTGAGATTAGTAGGTCAAGGCATCGTCATGTTCTTACACCATTCTCATCATCTAAAGATAGTGATGACAAATGGACACACACAGACACCGACATAAGTGCAGAAGATGATACTGTAAAGGCTGTGTGCAACGCAGTGTGGAGCGACACTATTAAGAATAATTACAAACAATTTATAGAAACACAGGAGATTTAAATGTCTATAATATGGAAGATAAACTCATTAGATCGAGACTTAAAAAGTGGAGATCATGAGAACATAATAACAACAATACACTGGACTGCCTCAGACGCAGACTCAGATGGTAATACTGGATCATCATACGGATCAGTAGGTGTAACTCTTGTTGGCACACCAAAGGCATATGCAGACGTAACCGAGTCTGATGCTATTGGTTGGGCAAAAGATGCTCTTGGTGCTGATCAAATTAAGAATATTGAAGATAGTATAGCCGATCAAATAGCACTTATGAAAACCCCAACAACCGCAAGTGGAGTACCATTTTAATGACTGAAGAAAAAAATAACATCATAAATATTGATGGCAAAGAATATCTTAAAGATGACTTAAATAATGATCAAACATACTGCGTGAACCAGTTAACTGATCTTCAAAACAAATCTAACAATCTTAGATTTCAGTTAGATCAAGTATCTGCGTCACAACAAGTGTTTTTAGAAAAATTAAAAATATCTTTAGAAGAAAAAGAAATACCTAAAACTGGTTAAAAAAATTTACCTAAAGTCAGACACAGACATAGACTTTTATGTTACAATAAGACACTAAACAAGAAGGCTCTGAACATGGAAATCGATGGAATGTTATTTTGGAATATAATTTTATCCCTAATTATAGTTCCATTCGGGTGGGTGTTTACATACTTAGTAAAAGAAGTGAAGCGTATTCAGATCCTCTTGAACCAAACCCGTGAAAATTATTCAACCAAAGAAGATCTAAAAGATAACTCGGCTCGTATCTTTGAAACCTTACATAGACTAGAGGACAAGTTAGATAACTTGATATCAAAGCATGGCTAAGAAAAAAGGTACAATGAAAGGTCACACTATAGGTGGAGGTCATAAACGTAAAACCAAAGATGGTGCGGGTATGACAAAAAAAGGTGTAGCTAAATATCGTAGAGATAATCCTGGGTCTAAGTTGAAGACAGCCGTCACAGGCAAAGTCAAAAAAGGAAGTGCAGCCGCCAAGAGAAGAAAGTCATACTGTGCAAGAAGTGCAGGACAGATGAAGAAGTTTCCAAAGGCAGCAAAAAATCCAAACAGTCGTCTAAGACAAGCTAGAAGAAGATGGAGATGTTAAATGAAGATGAGAACTTCAACCACTCACATAGTCATACATTGTGCAGACACCTACGAAGACATGGATATAGGTGCTGACGATATAAGAAAATGGCACGTTGATGAAAGAGGATGGTCAGACATTGGCTATCATAAAGTTATCAGACGTGATGGAACTGTAGAAGACGGCAGAGACATACATGTGTCTGGTGCACATGCAGCAGGTTTCAACAGCGTTAGTGTTGGTGTCTGTCTTGTTGGTGGTCGTGGCAAAGATAATAAAGCTGAGAATAATTTTACAGATGCTCAAATGGCTTCACTTAAAGAAGTAGTTGAGGATCTCATGGCTAACTATGAATGGGCACAACCAATGGGGCATAGAGATTTACCTAATGTAACTAAAGAATGTCCATCATTTGATGTCCTTGAATGGTGGAATGGGGCAGAAGAAAACACATCTAACTTTGTAAAATCGGAGACTTAAAATGATGAAAATGAAAGGCAAGAAAAAGATTAAGAAGCCTATAAAGAAGAAAGGCTACTAGTCATGGCTATGTTTTGGCTTAGTTTAGCCAAAGTATTTTTAAAAATTGGTAATCTATTTTGGCATATGCATGTCGATTGTGTCCGTAAGAAACAATCGGAGGATAGGCGAAGATGGATCCAGTAACTATTTCTGTTGCTCTCGGAGCCGCTAATACTGCATTCAAAGCAATCAAGGCAGGATTTTCAGTTGGTCGAGATCTTGAAGGAATGAGTAAAGATGTAGGGCGGTGGATGTCTGCGGTGTCTGATATAGACAATGCAGAGAAAATGGCTAAGAACCCTCCCCTGTTCGGCAAGTTATTTAAAGCAGGATCCGTAGAAGAAGCTGCCCTACAAGCCTATAGTGCCAAAAAGAAATTAGAAGAACAAAGACAAGAGTTAAAGACATTTTTAAATTTAACCTTTGGACCAACTGCGTATGCAGATCTCCTTCAAATGGAAGGTGAGATTAGAAAACAAAGACAACAAACAATTTATAAACAACAAAAGATGAGACAACAAATAGCAGAAATTATTGCTTGGGTTTTCTTAGTGGCTGTTGGTGGTGGTTTCATTGCATTACTTGCAACTGTATGGGTTAAGAAAGCAAGTGCAGATGGATACACATACAAGAGTAAACAACTAACACGCCAACAAAAATTAAATAATGGCAGTATATTACCCCCTCTCCTTACAACATGCAGATTAAAAAAACAGAAAGTTTATAAAGATAAAATTGCTTGTATCTATGAGGGTGCAAACAAAAGGTTTGAGTTAGATTTTGCAGACATACGAGTGGGATGCCCTAAACAATTTCGATGTGAGTACAAAAAATTAAACGATAAAGAACCAAGTATTGATCAGGTCATGGATAGTTTAAGGAGCATAGCGAAATAGTATGTTTAAATGTCTTGTCGTTGCCTGTCTAATTAGTAATCCAAGTTATTGTCAAGTGCTTGAGAACACGGAATATCCAGTTGTGTATGAGACCTTTAGTGCATGTAAAGCAAGAGCATTAGAAATAGCTTCTGAAGTTCCAATATATTTTAAAAATTATAGAGCGACAAAATGGAAATGTAGTCGTGTAGCAGAAGGAAAATTATTATGAAGAAAACATTAACAGCTAGACAAGAACAGACTATGCAAAGACATTCCAGACATCACACACCCAGACATATGTCTGAGATGAAAAAGTTAATGCTGCAAGGTAAGACCTTCACTCAAGCTCACAAGTTAGCAATGAAGAAAGTAGGTAGATAATGGATAGCACAGTACTAGATGCATGGCATGAACTTAGTTATTTAGAGGGCACTCTCTTCACAGTCTGGTTGTTTGTTCTTTACTACGGAAAAGTATGGATAGACAACAAGTTTAAAAGAAAGGAATGCACATGCTCCAAGCGATAATTGGACCCGTTGCTAATCTTCTTGGCACTTACATTGGCGGAAAGATGGAGAAGGCAAAGGCAGAGACAGAAGCCAAGATTTCTATTGCCAAAAGTAAAAGCAAGATAGCTGAGAAAGTTGCAAGTGGTGAAATGGAATGGAATCAGACTATGGCTGAAGCATCTAAAGATAGTCTCAAAGATGAATGGTTAACTATTCTCGTAAGTATTCCATTGTTATTAGCCTTTACAGGACATGAAGACATAGTCATGAGAGGTTTCAAAGCCTTGGAACAAATGCCAGATTTTTATAAGACTGCTGTTGGTGTTGTCTTCGCAGCTTCTTTTGGTGTCAATAAATTAACTCAAATGTTTAGGAAAAAATAATGGCAAAGTTATGTCCAAGAGGTAAGGCTGCGGCAAAAAGAAAGTTCAAGGTTTATCCATCAGCGTATGCAAATATGTATGCTTCGGCAGTTTGCTCTGGCAAAATCAAAGTCGGAGGTAAGAAAAAAAAGAAAGCTAAGAAAAGATGAGCGGTCTTCGTAAGTGGGTCAAAGAAAAATGGGTGGACATTGGTGCACCTAAAAAGAATGGTAAGTTTCAACCTTGTGGTAGAAAAAAAGGAGATGGTAGAGCCTATCCAAAATGTGTTCCACTAGCCAAAGCCATGAGAATGTCTAAAGCACAAAGAAAAAGTGCGGTTACAAGAAAAAGATCTAAGAAACAGGGCGTAGGTGGTAAGCCTACAAACGTAAAAACATTTGCTAAAAGAAAGAAGAAAAAATGACAAAAAGATTATCTGCAAAACAAAAGAAGATTGCAAGAGTTGCACCTCCAAGAAACAAAATCACAGGTGCTGATTTTAAAAAGTTAAAAAGAAAGAAATAGCTATGGCAAACTTTGGACAACTATCTACTTATTTAAAGTCAGTCGGTAATTCTTTTTTACCAGAAGGTATGCAAACTGATCAGTATACAAATGAGGACTTCAATGAGGGTGTCAAAGCTAAACTTTTAGAATTCTTACAGGCTAATTATGCTAATAAAGAACCTGGGAATTACTCAGTTACATATGATGATTTAAATAAATATTTCAAAGAAGGAAATGTTGTCTCTGGATCTGGTAGCAAATTTTCAGACGTTGGAGCATTAAAAACTATCTTAGGTCAATTCAATGTTGATGTTGCACCCGATGGATCTTTTACTGTCAATGATACTTATGATTTTAATTTACAAGATGAATATGGAAACCCAATGAATAAACAACCTACATTTGGCGATGTAATGTCTAGGTTGTCTCCGTCTAATATTATGGATAAAGGTCTGGGTACTAGTTTATATGGTGCGGCTAGAATGTATGGAGGTATGAGAATACCAGAGGGTTCACCCAATGCTATCCCCATTAAATTAAATTTTCCATCTAACAGACCAGATATGCCACCTCTTCCAATGGCAAAACCTATGATGGAAACCACTAATCTTGCTAGTTATGATGACAACCAAATTGGCTTTGGATCTTTAAGAAGACCTTCGCTTTAGGTAAATTATATAACCTAACATCCAGACAAAGATCAACGGTTCAATGATGACAAATATCCAGATGTTTATTTCGTTGTAAGTCATACCAAGAGGCTTGGCTAGTTCTATTAAGAACCACACACACCAATCAAAAGTCTGATCCATTAATTCCATATAAGTCATTTTAGTTTTTCTCCCTTATTATAATTTCTTTGTTAAATGTTGTGTCAAGATTTGTGTCAACTTTTTCATATAAGATATATAAAATATATAAAATATAGAAAATTATCCCTAAAAAAATAAATTTAGAAATAACTTGCCAACCTCTCAAACCTACGGTACACAACAAACATATGGTTTTGCGAGCGTGGCGGAATGGTAGACGCACTGGACTTAAAAACCACTGATACATATAAGAAACTCTATACATATCAGGCACTTAAACCCGAAACACCACTGTGTGTGTCAAGATTTGTGGCAACTTTTCTTTTTGCCTCGTGTAAATCTTCTGTAAATAGATGAGCATACTTCTCTGTGATGGTCACATTTGAGTGTCCCAACAACTTTGATAAAGTATAAATAGGCATACCTTTTCTTATCTCATCTGTGGCATAAGTGTGTCTTAAATCATGCCAATTAAAGTCTTTAATACCACTATTTTTTAGACATGTTTCCCAAGACGAGCGGTTAGAGTTTATTCTATGTCCTGTGTCTGGGTTATAGAACAAGTATCCATGCAAACTAGCAGGTTTTTTTAATAATATTTCTACTATGTTTAGTGCTTCATCACACAAAGGCACTACCCTAACCTTACCATTCTTGGTTACAGTATCCCTCAATACAAATTGAGGTCCATAGTTTGTACGTTCAAAGTCTGTTCTTAATAAAGAGAACTGCTCGTTCCATCTCATACCTGTAAGTAAGGCAATTTGAATTTGATAAGATAGATCTCGGTTCTTACTTTTCTTTGCATTATCTAACAAAGATTTTTTCTCATAAACATCCAGACTTCTTATCCTGTCTTTACTCTCTTGTAATAACTTTTTATCAAAAGATGCAACTACATTATGACCATCCCATGTACTATTCTTAATTATATATTGATACATTTTACCAAACATACTTAGGTCTCTTATAATAGTAGGATCATTACAAGGCTTGATATCTTTTGTACCTTCTCTTCTACATTCCACATAAGCTGCAATGTCCTGTCTGGTTATGTCTTTTAACATTTTGCCTTGGAAATGTGGAGTAACCATCTTAATGCTTTGAAGGTATCTTTTAGCCGAACTTTCTTTCATTGCTCTTCTTTGAAATTTAAGTTCACCATTAGATGTGTACTTCAAACCACAGTAGTTATTAAGGAACTTTAACATTGCCTCAGAAAAGGGAATGTCAGACTGTGTTTTAGCTAGTTCAACAATCTTTTTTCTATGCTCTATAATTGACTTCTGATTAGCTTGCCTTTTAGAGCTTGCATTAATTGGTGGTCTATATCTTTTACCTTGGATGGTAAAGTCAGCATACCATCTTCCTCCTCTATAGATACTTCCCATTCTTGTTCTCCTCTCTTTATCCATTGATTAAGTTTGTCAGTCTTAAATCGCCAAGATTTATTAAATCGGTAAACACACCCATCAAATTTTCCTTGATTAATCCACAGGTAAACTGTAGGGATTGCAAGGTTCAATTTGTTAGCTACATTTTTAACAGTATAAAAACTTGACGACATGATTATAATCTCTTATATGTGGTTAATGCAAGATTTAAATATATTATGGGGAGAGAAAAGATGGCAGAAGAAAACGAACAGGTGTACGGAGTAGATATATACTTACATAAGATCCGTGGATGGGTTACCTCAAGAGGCTTCACACCACACGGATTAGCTAAAGCCGCTAGTTTTGGACCAGGAACCTTTGCAGATATGTACACACCTAAATGGAACCCACGAGTATCCACATTAAGAGAACTCGAAGACTTCATGTTAAGATATGATATAAGAGTAAGCAGAGGAAAAAAGTAAATCATTACATTTCTTCTCTGCTAATTAATCTATCTAAGTACCACTTAGCCTTTTTTAAATCTTGAACTCCGCCCTTATGTCTCCACCTATGCACATACTTCTTAATGTTTCCCTCTACATAAAAAGCAAATCCATCTTTGCCTAAACTATCTTCTAGATAATCTATGCATTCAATCTCCCCCTCTTTATAGTGAGGGGGATGATTAACTAGGCTAGACATTTCTACATTGTCAGACTGTGCATTAGCTTGTTCTTTGAAACGTCTTGACATGTATTGATGGTGACTTTCAAAAGGAAACTCTAATTGTACTTCTTGTTCATCAGACACCACAAGATCCTCCATGACCAGAGATATCACATATGTCGTGTGTCTCTAGTGCCTCTTCAAATTCTTCTCCTAAATTTTTACGAGCATCTTTGTAAGGGACTGAAACAAGTGGTTGTCCACCACGACTTCCATCAGGGTAACAGGTGAAACCTCGCAGACGATGAGCATACTTTGCTAATGTCTGGGCAAAAGGTCTGACTGTGTCTTCATTATTTAACTCAGATCCCCAAGCAGGTAGATTGATAGTACTAGATATAGACATATCAACGTAGTCTTGCACATCAGCTTGAAATTCCATTCGTCTTTCATATGCACTAGACAGATCAAGAGCACTCTCAATTGTGTCTGGGTCTGTGCCATAACGATCAATCACTTCTTGGGCTGCACTATCAACGACCATCTGATACATCCATTTCTTACCGTCTTTGAGATATCTTCTCTTGTAGGCAACGGCAAATAATGGCTCAACACCTGTAGTAGTTGCGGCTAAGATTCCGATAGAACCTGTTGGAGCAATGGCTCTAATCTTAACAGGTCTACTTACACCTAAGGCATCAGCACTTTGTTTAGCTACTTTGTCTGATACAGACTTATAGATGTACAACCAACGATGCATCTCTTCTGTAACTTCATATGGTTGTTTCCTTTGAAGTAACCATTCATGCATACCCATTAGACCTAGTCCAAGTCTTCTGTTTTTCTCACGAACTTTATATACTTTATCAAACGGTAACTCAGCTTTCATTGTGCCACAGATTAAGAACTTAGTTGCTAGTTCTGTACATTGTGCAAAGTCTTTTATGTCTTCAATCCTAGACATGTTAAGTGAGCCTAGGTTACAGACATCACTATCATCTTCAGATGTAACTTCTGTACAAGCATTCCTGAGTGTTTCGTTCTCGTTCTCAAAGAAGTTAAATGAAAATCCAGGTTCTGCTGAAGACAATGCCTGTCTGGTATTTTTATACCATAGCTCTGGTAACTCGCCTGTCTTCCAGTAGTCTTCTATAAACTTTGTATCCCAATTAAGTGAGATGTTTGTCATGTCTAGCGGACATGCAAAGTTAAAGTCTGCTTCTTTAAGGTCTGCCATTGTCTTGTCAGTCCCAGGAACATGCATGTTCTTCCAATCTTTGGCATGTAAGAATGCTTCAGCATCAGAATGTTGCCAATTGAGTGAGGCATAAATAGCTGAACGTCTGCTACCACCTTGCATGACTTGTCTACCAATCTCATTGACGGCTAACATAAGACTAATTGGACCACTAGCTTCTCCACCTGTTCTCGATAATAGAGAGCCTTTGCCACGAAACTTAGAATAATCTATTCCAATACCACCACCACTTGAAAGACAAGACATTGCTCTATTTGCTAAATGTCCCCACTCTTCTCGTGTATCTTCTTCGCCTCTTAACAAATAACAATTGTTAAAGAACTTAGCTTTTCTTCCTGCATAATATAAGTATCTACCCCCAGGGATAAATCTCATAGTACTGATCATAAATTTTAATTGATCGATGTCAGACTTTGGTAACAATCCACCACAGACATCGTCTACTAATGTGCTAGACAATTCTTCCCATGTCTCTGCACCCTCGTGTTTATATTTTAAATTAAATATACTCTCAGCAAAACTATTACGAAAAATGTTCTGGTTATCGGTATACATTTTCTTCATCTCATTCATTAGTCTAATTCCAATCTATTTTGCCTCTCCCCAAGTCTTGCCAATTCCGCCCTCGACAAGTCCCGTTTGAGGTATGTTTTCAAATAATTTAGTAGCCGACCACATCATCGTCTTAATCATTATGTCTTTCGCTTGGGTGGCAAACTCATCTGGAACTTCTGCAATTAATTCATCGTGAACCACATGAACTAATTTTGCAGGAACATCGCCCCAAATTTTGGGAAATCTACTCAGGCACAACAACATGATTTCTGCGGCTCCACCTTGACAGGGTGTGTTGATTGACTTTGTGAACAATTGATTTGATCGCAATGGTGAATAAACTCTTCCCTGTGGTGTCCATAAATAACCTGTGTTGTCTGATAGTTTTCTTGTCTGTGTAATCCACTCCTTTAGTCCAACGTAAAGATCCAGAACTTCATGCTGAATTCTACTAGCCTCATGTAACGTGGTTGGGTGCCCATTAGTTGTCAGCACTTGTGACAATCCTCTAGGTCCCTGACCAAATAAAAGTCCAAAAATACAAGCCTTTGCCGCTTGTCTCATCCACTTACCAGACCCTGTTTTAAAGTGATCATCACTACAATCAGCGGGATAATCTCCCTTGAAACAATGTCTTGCGGTTAGTGTGTGAATGTCTAGACCGTCTTCAATGGCTCCCAACAAAACCTTATCGTTCGATAAAGCAGCGGGAACACGAACTTCTATTTGACCATAGTCACAGACGACCAGACTATGGCGGTCTTTACTTTTAAATAGATGTCTGAACTCTTCGGTTGCATTGATAGTTTGTAATGCAGGTTCTGTAACACTAAACCTGCCTGTCTCAGTTCCACCAATCCTAAAGTTTGCATGGATCCTGTCAGACATTGGATTAATAAAGCGATTAAAGTCTGTACCTAACGTAGAATTATTCTTCTTAGCATCTGCCCATTCAGCAATTGCTAAAAGAGGTGGGTGATATTCCGTTGGAAGTTGAGATATATTTTCAAGTACATCAATCTTTCCACACTTTAACTGTCCTGTATCTGTCTTAACCCAATTGTCTGTGGTGTATGGTGGGTATTTATTTAAATGAAATCTAATCCAATTAGCTACTTGTATTGTTGAAGCGGGATTATCTACAACAGGTGCACCTTCACTTGAGTATTGTCTAAACATCTCAAGTGCTTTCTGTCTACCGTCTGTGTCTTTAACCGATAAATCATTTGCTAAATCTTCGTGTGCTCTTCTATCAAACCCAATACCATTAACCATAACTTGGTTAACTGCTCTAATACTTGACCTTAATAAATCATATATCCAATTACATTGCTCACTAGGTATTCGTTTACTCTTTTTAATAAGAGCCATCTGTTCAAAATGTAACTGCCAAGTCGCAACAACATCCCCTGCCGCATATCTAATTTGCTCATCATCAAGGGGATCTTTAGACCAATCCGAGGCTTGTTGTGTCTTGCTTGGTTCTTTTCCTAATACATCCGCACACCTATAAGCTAAACCTTTTCTTATTTGTGTAAGACTTAAAAGTGCTTGTGCCTGTAATAAAGTACAATGTGGATGTCTTGCGGGTGTAATTCCATGTTGAGTTAACATCTTGACATCAAACTGTGCATTGTGTGCTAACCATATAACTTTGTCAGAGTTTAAAACTTTGTCTCCTAACTCTTGTAAGACAGGCATAGACACATGCCATCTGTCTATGACGTGAACTTCTTCTCCGCTATAGATTTGGAGTAATCTAACTTGTCCTGTGTAGACGTTGAGACCTGCTCGTTTGACGTGCTTTGCTTGGGCATTGAGGTCTGACCTACAGTTTGCCATATCTTGTTGGGTTTCCTTGCGATCTTTCTTTTGATCTTCTGTGCATTTAGAGAGGATCGGGAACGAGTGAAATTTTTCAGAGACATTTACAAACTCCTTTTGTTTGTCTTCATATATTTTAATTAGACTTTGATCAGCAGTTGTTTCAACATCTACTGAAAGAAGAAGTGGGTTTTCCCAACTATGATTTAGAGATATAAACTTTGCATAATACTTGGTAAGTTTTTTTACACCTGCATCATCAGTTATATAATTCAGTTTCACTCCAGACATAAAATCATGGAATGGAGTGGGAGATTTACCCCCACCCAATACCGATTTCAAATCATCCATTACTCTAAAGGAATGTCTGTGCTTGGATTTGGCTTTGTCTCAGGCTCTTGTTTAGAACCTTGAACAGGAACAGTATCTTTCTGATCCATCCATCTTGAGACTGACAACTTTGGAATGTAGACTTTGCCATACTGACTATGCTTATAACTGTCAGAATGAAACATTACTATTGGAACCTGACCTTCAAATTGTCCTGTCTTCTTTTGTTGAACAACTTCTCTAACCATTTCTCCCACGGCTTTCATTGCTCCTTTTGAAGAGCCTGTAAATTGTGCGAGGATATGGTTCTCAGTTCCAAGAGTTGGTTGAATTTGCATTTCAAATCTTACATTGTAAGACCATCCATCATTCTGTTGTGTGTATGGACCATGATCAGGAAGATCAGCTTTGTCAGTCTTGGCATCCCCAAGATTACTCCACTGCTCATCTACAAGTTGTCCATCTTTCCAACAGACCCAACCATTTTGTACCATAGCTAGGTTAACCAATGCCTCAAATTTATTGTCTGGAAAAGTATCTTCGGCTTTGCCTATGACCCACTCCCCCTTTTTAAATTTGATATATTGGATACCACCAACATTAAGTTCGTCTGCTACCTCAGACAATTGGTTTACAATGTTATCAATATTTGATACATCAAAGGTAGGGGTTGTGATTTCATTCATTAGAATGTTCCTTTCGTTTGTTTGTGTGTTTCTTCAGTCTGTCAACTAAGTACGGTAAGTAATCGAAAGTCGTGGTGAATAATCTCCTTGAGTTTGGAAATCACGGTGATCCAACCCCGCTTCTTTAAATTTATTTACATCGTACCTCATTGGTGCCTTTTGTGAATACATAGACACCGATCCCCAATCAGCAGAAATCTTTTTACTTTCTGCCTCTTTAAGAATTTCTTTAATATCCTGTTCTAATTGTTTAACTTCTCTTGTCTTTGCTTTAGCCTCATCATTTAAGTTATGTCTGGCTATTATTTTTTCTTTTAATCTTTCTTTGATGGCGGCAGAAAAGTTTGAACCTTCCGCACTTGGAATACTAGAGACCTCTGTGTCTAGACATAATGTCTTGTATGCACAGTAGGTACACTCCTTACCACCTTCTAATTTTCCTTCTGGTTCTGGTAATTTTTCCAAAGAAAATTTTGTGAATACAGATGATGATCTTGCTCTTAAACCATGAGCCACCATCTCATCGAATGGAATAACCCAAGACTTAATTTGATTTACAAAACTTGCATTAATATATGTGATCACGGCATGAGTTGGAAAATGGTCTGTAGTTCTTCTAACTAAATCCATACCCTGTTGCACTTGCATTCTATGTTGAAACTTAGGTTCTCTTAAATTATCAAATGCTCTTGGATCAATTGACTTCAATTCATTGTATAAGCATTTAGTAAATCTTTTTGACCCACCCTCTTCTTCTACTTCAAACACTTCCCTGGATATAAATAGACCATCAGGTGTGGCACTTTGATAATGAGTAATGTCAACTAATGTTTCTTGTCCATCATCGGTTGCCCAAATTAATTCTATTCCACTATCTTTCAGACTTTGTTGCATGGATGGTACTGCCCAATCCTCAACCATGTTTCCACGTTCAGCGGCTCCTAAGTCTTGAACAAAGTCTTTATCTACAGGTGCATTATGTTTGTCGTAGACAATGGATCTTAGACAACCACCTACGGCAGAAGCACCAACAGTTTTCTTTCTGTCGTGTCCACCCCAAGTTTTGTTGTCTGAGTTCTTGCTTATATTATTTATTATTAAATTGTTTGTATTTAAAATCATTGGGTATTCCTATGATTGAATCCGTATATGCTCAACAACATTAAGCTGAGTGGAGTAAAGACCAAAGATATTTGACTAGACAAAATACTATAAAAAAAACTAGCATCATAGGCATCTGAGACCGAAGACCCAATACACGGCTCGGAAAGGAGTAGGTCTTTACTATTCTGTTTCACTTGGCAACCTTTCTAAAAACTTTTACATTCTTATCTTCTTTATCAAATGGCACAGGTACTAAGTCTCCACTATGCCAAAATAAAAGATCACCCGATTTCAGTGTTTGTAAATTAAGGATAGGCACAGTCTTGCTATCGAAGACCCAAGCCATCAAATCATTTTCTAAATGTCTGTCATGTATATCATGTCCTTTAACAATAACTCTTTGAGTGGGTGACGTATTGTCAATTGTAAGACTGTCAAAGATCATTACTTCTGGTTCATACTGAATAAGAGCCTTACCCATTAGCGATCTCCTTTTTAAGTTCCTCAAAAACATTGAGGTCATTTTTGAAATCGCCATCGACAACGGCATTACTCATACCCATTTTCTTCTCAAGTAAACTGAATAGTTTTTCATCAAAAGTGTTTTGAGCAACTAAGTAATTAATAGAACATGATTTAGTCTGACCATTTCTATGAACCCTGTCTTCAGCTTGTAACATTTCCATTGGCGAAAATGATGTCTCAACCATCAAGACATTGTTAGCTTTCTGTAAGTTTAAGCCTGTAGACCCAACACCTAACGTAAGTATTAGTATCCGCTTGTCAGACTTTGGATTTTGAAATCGAGATATATAAGCATCTCTATCTTGTTTAGTGGTAGAGCCTGTTAATAAATCAATCTGCTTATGCAACTTGTTGTTATCAACACATGCTAAAAGATAATATATAAGTTCAGCTACTTTGACATGATAAGTAAATACGACTAACTTTTCATCATTAGATTGTAAGAAATCTTTTATCCAATCAATTGCAAAATCTGATTTAAGTTCGCCTAGTTCAGTAAAAGCCTGTTGAAAAGTGTCATGATCATCCATATTAAAGTTGACTTTACAAGGGATGACCGACCTCATTTTAGGGGGCAGATCGAGGCAGTCATCCTTTGTAACTCGGTGCATATGGCGGGATAATTTAGAATGTAATTCAACTTTTCTAGATAACCCGTCTGCTACATAACCAAACTTACCCATATGTCCATTGCAATAAGTCTTAGTAAACTGATACCAATTATTAAATTCACTTGGTGCTACTATGTTTAATGGTGGGAATAAATCTACAGGTCTGTTTATTATTGGGGTGCCAGATAAACCTATGAAGTAATCACAAGTTTTAGCCAATTGTAAAATCGCTTTAGTCCGCTTTGCCTTGGGGTTCTTAATGTAATGGCATTCGTCACAAATAATGTACTCTGTTTTCCAAGTGGCTTTGCTTTCCGACTTTTTGTAAGCCTCGGCTCTCGCATATGAAACGAGTAATATCTCTCTTCCGTCATTTCCAACTCCTGTAATGTTAGGGTATATGTAAAGTTTGTAATCAGGTAGTAATCTTTTGATTTCTTTTTCCCATTGCATCATCACACTAGCGGGTGTGAAGATCACAACTCTCTTAGCCTTAATAGAATTAATAGAAAGAATTGCTGATATGGTTTTACCTGTACCCATCTCATGACCAAGGATCGATCGACCATTGTTATCTATCCAATGACAAACGGCATCTATCTGATGGTCATATGGTGTAACACCAAACTTATCTAAACTTTCTGACCAATCATTGGTCACTCGCTTTTGAAGTTCTTGACTTCTTTGCTTATAATACATTGAGCATTTACTCATATGATCTAGCATGGTTTGATTAACATTCATCCCAAGACCAACTTTTATAAGGTCTTTAAAGAACACATTAGTTATATAAGTATAAACAGTCAGACACTGTTCATTACTCATACGTTCCATTTTAACTAACCACTTTTTTTCTTGCAGCAGGAAATTACAAAATGGAATTTTACTAAATAGAGTTGTTATCTTGGGGTCTTTAGAACCAGATATATGCAGTCGCATATTGGGTTCAAGTGATAATTGTATCTTTTGCATATCGCTCCCTTTGTTCATTTGTGTGTTTTTTTAATCTGTCAATACAACCTTTATAATATTATATCCTGTCTGATGTCAACAACATAATAAAAAATAAAAATCCCCAGTAAATAATTACTGAGGATCTTTAGACTGACAGGAGTGCCAAGGGAGGAAGAGAGACACTCTGCATTCTTTCTCTCACAAACAAAATTTTTTTACTATGGCATAGTTGACAAGTATATTAAAAAATATTATTGGTCAGACGACAGACAATAATATATTATAGACACACGTCTAGAGAGGAACCTCATGAACCGAGAGCTTATCGAAGAATTCTTGAAGATAATTTACAAAAATAAAACGTCTGGTGTTTTGAGTTTTGAGACACAAGACAAAGGTAGAGAGATGTTTAGGTCAGATAACCTTAATGATCTTCTTATATGGATAGACAAGATGGAACAAAGTCAAAGGGGTGTTCATCTGAGACAGTCAAGTATGGATGGTGATAGTAAAACTTGCACCAGAGCAGACGTTGTAGCAATTAATCATTTATGGATAGACATAGACACAGGTGTTGTCCCTAAAATATTACTTGAAGAAAAAAATTTAAGACCAACCTTTTGTATTAACTCTGGCAAAGGCATCCATTTATATTGGAGACTTGCTAAACCTGTAGATAATCTCATTGGTATTTCACAATGTGAAAAGATGATGAGGAAACTATGCGATATATTAGGTGGCGATCCCGCTCCTACTCACTCGGCTTCAACACTTAGAATTCCAGGGAGTATAAACTTTAAATATAACCCACCTGTTCAGACAGAAAAAGTAAGTGCAATTAAGTGTGATCAAATGAAAGATTACACCCTGACAGACTTTGAAGAGTTTATCCAAAAGAATATGGATCCCTATGAACAACTGATTGATAACATTACTGAGGGCATGGGAATTTCTAAGTCTGCGTCTGACTGGCAGAGGATCATAGACAACTTAGCCATCTCAGGATCAGACAATGAGTTTGGTGGCAGACATAACTGTGTAACAAAATTAGCGGGTTATTGGACACGTCAGTCTGTCAATCCAGAAGTACAACTTAAAACATTAGTCCAATATGGTTGCACCTTAAATGAATATGAGTGCAGAAATATTATTAATTGGGCATGGGAGAAACATGATCAATGACATTAGCACCAAATCCCGCTGATCCAACTACTCATATTATACAACAGGTACAAACTGCACAGGCTCGTGGTGGCAGACCAAACATACGAGACATTCTCGGACATTGTATAGATGCTTTAATCATAAGGTTCAGACAGAACGGGTCAGATATTTTACACAACAACGATACGTTTTTTCTCTTCGCAGCGAAGGAAGGTATCTGGAAAGTAGCAGACGTTGTAGACATAAAGACAGACATAGATGAATGGTTTCGCTCTGCAATTAACTTAGTACCAACCAAACAATTTAGGTCCGAAGTTCTGGAAGGCTTGATGATGAGGGTTCATATTGCCAATGTTCCGTGGGGCAACGTCAGAAACATTATCATATGTAAGAACTTGATAGCTTACGACTTGGATAAAGGTCAGACTGTGACAGTCAAAAAGGAATGGTATCTCAGAGAAGACAACCTGTTGAATGTTGATTGGGTTAGTGGTGGTAAATGTCCTGTCTGGGACACATCACTACAAAAACTATTTGCACATTTTACTGATCCTGTTGAGCGATCTCAGGTTATTCAACTAGTGGAAGAGTGGATGGGAACTACATTATATAGACACAATAGACCTAGAGCCTTGTCTAAATGTCTGTTCCTTTATGGAGAAAGACGCACGGGCAAATCTACAATTCTGGATGTACCCCGTCAAATCTTTGGAGAAAAATTAGCAACTGCCATAGACTTACAAGAACTAAGTGGGTTTGGTGCAGAAGCATTAATGAATAAAGCGGTATGGCTTTCCGATGAAATTAAGGTAGGAACAGTCATGAATGATAGTGTTATTAAACGTGTCATTACAAACGAACCGCTTTCCATAAAAATTAAATTTGAAAAACCTTTTGAGGGCAGACTTAATTTGACAGTCGGTCTTGCGGGAAACTCACTACCCAAGATTGATGATACATCAGATGCAGTATATGACAGGATGATCTTTGTCCCGATGGATACTGTGATTGTAGCATCAGCAGAAAATCAAAAATTAAAAGATGAGCTTGAGGCGGAGCTACCTGCGATCTTGAATAAGATGGTAGACAGACTTGCAGACATAAGAAAACGTGGACAATATCAGATTCCAACGTGTCTGATTTCTAAGCAGGAAGAAATAAAGCTAGAGCAAGACCCACTTCGTGGCTTTCTTGATGAAGCAATAGCATCAACTAATAATTTATGTGCCATCAAAAATGGAGACATCGTGTCTGCATATCGTGGTTATCTATTAAAACAATTCGGAAGTGATCAGGCTAAGAACTCAAAAGTCTCAGCAGTCTGGTTGTCTAGAAGAATATCCGAGGCTTTTCCAAACTCAACTGTGGGCAGAGTTGATCAGGGAACGGTGAGAGCCAGATTTGGTTTACATTTTTCAGACAAAGGAAAAGCATGGTTGTCTGCGGGATGGGGTCTGGAGGATTCATTTTACAAACCAGATCAAAAGAAACTTAAAGAAGCTAATATAAATACAGGAGTTAAGTAGATGCCCCGCCCTAATACGATTGGAGAACCGACAGTAATTTACAATGCATTATTAAAGAGAACTCAGTTAGAAAAATTACAATACATTGCCCATCAAGAACGTAAGGATGGTAAAACTCACATCTCAGCCGCAAGTATTATAAGAGATGCTATAGACAAGTGGTTGACAGACAATGTCTGATCCACAGTATTTAATAGCTGACGGGTTTGATGAGGCAATCATTGGCATCGGGTCTCGTATCAACATGGAAGACATTGTCTGTTACGACTATGATAAATGTGTAGATATATTAGTTAGAGATCAGCACATGGAATATGAAGAAGCTATCGAATGGATGGAATACAATGTTTGTGGTGCATGGATGGGGGATAAGACCCCAATCTTTGTGAGGTGCGATCCCACATTAGATGGTGTTATCAAACAAAAAGATTGCAAAGCCTAATCTTTTTTAAAAGGCTCTACTACTTTTGGTGCATCTTCCATACATATACAAGGTTCGGGTTTCCATAACTCGCCTTTGAACACAAAGCCAAGACCATCACAGGTCTCACATTGTATGTCAGTAAACGTAGGATATTCTGCTTGTGGTTTTTCCATAAAAAAACTCCCTATATTTTCAATCTGTCAAGATTAATTATATAGGGAGCGACATGGAATACTATAGTGTTTAATTCCTTATAGATCGGTCGAGTAGGTGTCCGACTTTGTGGTATCAATTCGCATTAAATCTTCAAAAGTTTTAAGGGCAAGAAAAGCCTTGCCAATTGTATTCTTAGTTAATTTTCTTCTCCAAAGTATGTAATCATAGACCTTGTCAACAAGTATAGGCGATGCCAAACAAAATAGCTGACCATTAGATTTGATAGTCTGTACCCAACCCGCATCCTCACATTCTTTTATCATGGTACTTATTGTCTTTCGATCAGCTACCATTTCATCTACGAGGGTCGTTATATTATAAGGCTTATTAACGAGGTACCCATAGACCATCCATCTTGCAAAGGCATTCCGTAATGGTGTTGAATTGAAGTATCTTTGCACCTCATTATCCATACGTTGTTGTCTAGCCTTATGCATCCTCATTTCTGTGGTCAAGGTTGCTAGAGTGTATTCTCTTTGTAAATGGTCAGAGATTTCATATACACTGTTCTCTTTTTTTACTTCTTTAAAACAATAATCTTCAGTCTCTTTTTGCTTTAAAGATTTAATTATAGTTTTTAATTCATGAACGTTATATAAACCGTCTTGGTTAGGTACTAGATTATTTGTCTCATCCCTTTTGTAATGTAATTTTAAGTCATTCATATATCTCTTCCTTTAATTTAAGTCTGTCAGTTGATCCACATTATAATCTCCCCTTTATAAAATGTCCATAGAAAAAGAGTATCAATTTAATATTAAGTATCAAGATAATTAATTTTAATTATCAAAGTTTTTAATGACAGTAAAAAATTTTTACCTGTTTTACTGTCATTAATTTTGGTTTTACTGTCAGTAAATCAGACTTTGGGTGGTCTTTGGTTGAGGTTTTGCACTTGGAATACTAGATTAATGACAGTAAACGGGTTTTTACTGTCATTAAAAAGTTTTACTGTCAGTAAAAGCGGGAAAATAAGTGTTTGTTTTTACGGGATAATTAGAGTTTTACTGACAGTATGACAGTAAAGTACAGTAAATCTTCTATTAAGTAGTAATATATAATAATAATAATAGGTATATGTTTACGGTTTTACTGTACTTTACTGTCATTACTGTCATGGATTACAAAGTCTGACATGTCTGCAATGTAAAAAGTTTTATGTTTTGGTGTCCAAGTTCCTGTTTCGTATGGACTAGTAGTACCGATACCTACATTACCAGAACTATCTAAACGTATGGGTTCTGTTCCAGTATTTTTTTTAGCTGGTGAAGGGTTGTCGGATTATTGTGGTAGACACAGACACAAGAACAGACTATGTTGGTGTCTACAGTATTAACAAGAGAATTATTACGCTGGTTCGCTGCGGAATAAAAAACACTTGGAATTGTAGATATAAATGGGGACATTAGTTGGTGTAGATATTGGAACCCTTTGCGGGGTTGCTTGGAAAAAAGATTCTGTCATCAGACATGTACAATTTGACACATCTAAAGCTAGGATCAGCGGGGGCGGGATGAGACCTCTGATGTTGAGGCGACATTTATTAGAACTATTTAATGAGATTGAACCCATTGAAGAGTTAGCTTTTGAATTAGTACAGAGACATAGCGGTACTTATGCGGGTCAGATTTATGGAGAACTTCGAGGTGTCTTGATGTCTGTCTGTGAAGAGTTGTCTGTCCCATACAGGTCTGTAGGTGTTACTACAATTAAAAAACATATGACGGGAAGCGGAATTGCTTCAAAAGATATAGTCAGACAGGCAGTTGTTGAGATGTATCCCGACCTTGATCCTCAGACAGAAGACGAGGCTGATGCTATTAGTATATTGCAATGTGTTATTGATGGGGTATTTTAATGGGGAAAGTTATTCGACCTAATTTTTCTAGACAAAAGAAATATCATCTTGCCTGTAATGAATGCAACTCTATTAATTGGACTATTCAATTAGACCCCGAAATAGGACAAGCCATTCTCGAAAAGTCTCCAAATCATGATGAGTTGGATTTTGAATGTGTTGCGATCGAATGTTTGGAATGTGGGTATAGTATTGAAATGAGGGGAAAACCTAGTAATTAACAGGTCTAATCATACAGGGAGATATATTTAACCCCCCTGTATGGCTCTTAAAAAGGCTTGTTTTTTCAGCAAGTCTCTATTTGTTCGATGTTATCGTCATAAACCTTTTCTAGATGCTCACAAACATCTTTCCAAGTTTTCTGTTTTTCGTGGTCTCTTTCTGCCCAAACACCATCTAGATTTTCATTGTCACATGCGAGAATAAAATTACTATCCTCTTCTAGAGTGCCATAACATAAAGTTGTACCACCATTTTTTCTATTATAAATATAGTCTTCTTTTGTAGTCACTTTTTCAGTCTCCCAATATTGTTCAATGTCTCCATCAGACTTGATGTCTCTTGGACATTTGAACTCTTGATATAAAAGACGAGCATCTTTATGAATGCCCCTCTCTTTAATGAATTGCTGATGGGTATTTAACTCTCCGTCTTCAGCAATACATTCGGGCGAAAGAGCAATAGCTATTTCTTTCCATTGCTCCCTTGCTCTTTCTTTAGTAGTTGGATAAGAACCATTTAAATAGTTCCATCGTGGGTCTTGTTCTTCTCCATTGAAATTTATAAAAACTTTACTCATTTTCATTCTCCCTTTAGTTTTGGAACTACAAAACCAACAACATGAATTTCATCATCCCCATCATCATCAGTACTATCTTGATTATAATTTACGGGACAATCTTTTAACCAATCTTGATATTGTTTATGTTTATTAGGAACTTCTTTAACTTCCACAGTCTCCATGATCTCTTCATCGTTATCGCCATATGTAGGATCATCTTCACATGTTACAAAATCAAAATAGTTTTCTTCAGCTTGTTCTTGATTGTCTGCTTTGACCCAATAATGTGTGTAAGTTGTAGAAGTACACGTTACTTTAAATATTTTACTCACTTTCATTCTCCCTTGTTCTTAAATAGTAGGTTTGATTTTCTTTCTCATCGCCCACATAAACTTCTTCAAAATTTAAAGACAGTCCAAATTTGTAGCCACGATTGTAATATGCAGATGAGTTTTTCTTAACATCCACCATCATTTTTAGAGCATCTTTTACACCATCCTCGAACATAGTCAGATATGTCTGACGTTTCTTTTCTAAAATTTTATCCATCTTCATTCTCCTCTTCACATTCACAATCGATTTCGTGTACATCACATTTTGGACATATGTCTGATGCCTTATAAAAAATTACAATATGATCTATCTCTTTTCCTTTTGGTATATCGCCTTTTCTTTCAGCAATAATATTCTCAAGGTCTTGAGTGTCTGCATATCCCCAATTGGTATGACCTAAGTTTTCTTCACATGCCTCGTCTATGGCATCACTTTGAAATCTACTCATCAGCTTTCTCCTTATGGTTATCGTCATTGCTTAAACAATCCTCACAAATACATCCCCAATCTTTTAAAAGTTGTGGGAAGTTTTTTAATAAATTTGTTAAGCCTAAGTCTTCTATTTCTTCTTCGCTCATCCATTCATATCCACCAAACACTTCAGTATGATCGAATGTATTTTTACATACCTCACAGGGTATTTTTACGTCTTCATCAACCATCAGCTTTCTCCCAAGTAATAAATTATTCCAAATTTATGTAAGGTCTTTAACTCTTCACGGGTTATGTCCCATACACCCTTTACCCGAACAATTTTTTCATCATCATACCAATAACCATCATTGCCCTCGGCATCTTCCTCGGTAAAACCTTGGTCATAGTATTCTGATAATATTGTTAGGTCGGAAAGTTTGTCGTTACGAAAATCCTTTGCGGTAAAGTTTTCATAATAACCATAACTTTCATATTCATTCTCGCCACTACGAGTTGTTACACAAAATAGTATCATTAGCTTTTTCCTTTATGTTTGTTGATGACTATAAATCTTTTGTTATATATTTTATTTGACCTACTGATACTTTGTACCGACTAGCTAAAACGATTGGTGTTAGGTTTTTCACACGTTTCGCAGTTATATTACCGTAGGTACGTTCGTACTCTATTCGCTTGTTATCTTCTTCAATAGCCTCACGAATTTCATCTACTTGATTATGTGATAGTTTTAACACTATTTTTTCCTTTCACTTGTTGGATATCCATGTTGTTCCACATGGATCGATTGATTTTAAATTTGATGTTATGAATTGGAATACAAACTCGTACCCACTTATGCCCTACTACTGCGAAAGCATATCTTAAACCACAGACAGGCAATCGCATTTCATTAAAGTAAACTTTAAATAGTTTAGCAGTAGACCAAGACTTTTCTTTAGGCTTGTGCTTGTACATAGTCTGCCCCCTTATTATTTCCCTGGAAGTAACCAAGGGGCATGACATCATTCTCTAGAGTAATGAACAGGTCTTGCTGATCATAAAATCTAAACTTAGTCCAATAGACACGAGCCTTAATATTTGATTGTTCTTTACATATATGAACATCAAAAAACTTTCCATCATACTCAAAGAACTCACAAGTATCTTGAAAGTTTTCATCTTTATCTATGATGTCTTGAACAAATGTTTTGATCATAGTTCTAAATTGTGGAGTGGAATTGTAATACATTTCCATTTTAAGATTAGCCATTAATCATTCCCCTTTCTTAAAGAGAAATGAGTAATAGGATTATCATCTGTACCAACTACACAATCATCACACTCCATGACCTCTTCTTCTATCTGCTCCCACTTTTCCGCAGTCTGTTCTTCATGAAGAGATAGCTTGTCATTATTTAGATCACGTTCATATTTGTTCTTTATGGTTGTGTGTTTCTTACATAGTAATCCCCAATGTAAAGGATCAGTTAGTTCATCAAAATTAATTTGAATTTTGGTTTTGTGATGTTTAAGAAGTCTATTGATTTGCTTAACAGTTTCTTCAAGCACCCAATCAGCGGAAGTCTTGTAGTCAAATGCTAACCAAAAATCTTCTTTAGGTTTAATAGCTTTTGCCATTGTGTTTCTCCATAGTCTGTCAACTAATAAACCGAGGGACTGCCTCGTCAGTACATCCTAATCACAGGATGCAGACACCCAAGTAAACTTGGATGTTTCAACATTTACGATTTATTATTTTTCTCAAGATGGTGAACGATAAATTCAACACGTTCATAGGCAGACATGTGGGTTTCTACACCATCCACATATGTGTCTGCCTTGTCTGTATTATTATCTAGCTGATGCTTGAGGTCATAAGCAATTTGAAGAACCTCATCCATTAGATTTATTCCAATCATCAATATATTCTTTATTGCTTTTGAAAGGTTCAGCTAATTTTTGAAACATCTTCTGATCAAACCCTTTGAGGGTAAATGATCCTTTACCACCTTTGATCTGATACAACCCTAGATTAATTGGTTTGTTATCTAATTGATAACTCAACCCTCCTGTTTCATTTATGTATGTAGACTTATGAGCATAAAGTAAGTTCACACGAGTTGGTCTTTTTGCAATACGAGAAATACATTTTTGTAAATCTACATCTCTTGACCATTGCCCAAGAGTTTCAAGTTCTAGGGCAAGGAAAGACATATCATTTTCTAATAAATGTTCAGCCATTATTTATTTTCCCATTCTTCTATTTGATTGAGTAAACCCTCGGCACATTCATTTCTGCCAAGAAATATTTCGGGTTGATCACAAATGTCTTCAGCATTTTTACCATTTGAAATTTCTGCTTGAAGTTCTGTGTAAGAATTAACCTCAGATATCAACCAATTTTGTATCTTAACAATTAGGGCATCTTTCTTACCCATTGCAGACATGAGATTTTCTCTCTCTGTCTCAAGTTCTTTTATTCTATCCATAAATTTTCTCCCTGTTCTCTGCCTGTGCAGATAAGTTTAAGATAATAATATTTTTATTTGTTTTAGGATCATGCTCATAGGTAAGAGCAATAATATCTCCCGCCTTAGACTTTTGCTTAATGGATTGGATACTAAATCTTTTATCCCCTCTAGCCTTAGTCTTATAAAAGTTAACCTTGGTTGGAGTATCAACTCCATTAAACCTAAAGACTGCTGACAAAGTCTGCTTATCTCCATTTGTCATAGCCTTAAAGTCAACACCATATAAAGATGCGAACCTTTCAAATACACCCGCATCAATATTATTTTTATTCCACATGGTATGAGTTAGTTTTAAATGTGGAAATTGTGGATCAAGAGACTGAACCACATTGGTTTCTATTTTTGAATAGTTTGAATTATTCATTGTCTTTCCTTTCATAAAGTAAATATGATTTTAAGTTTTGTAGAATTGTTTCGATCGCAGATAGACTGCGAACACTTGGAATTCTAGACGGCAAATCCTCATCTAAACTAACAGGTGTACCTGTCGATATAGATAAGGCTCTGATCCTCATTGAGACTTTTAATCTAAGATAATCTGAAATACCTTTCGGAATATTTGTTCTACTGTTTAACCAATTTCTAACAACTTGGTCATTAACTTTGAACAACCCACAAAGTTCTTTGGTAGACATATCCAAGGCTAACAGACAGACACGCAATTGATCAGACGTGATCGTTGTCTGTGTCTGTCTAATATCCTCGATTGGAAATGCTTTTGTATTACCTGCGTGGGTAGATTTTTTAGAAAATCTTTTTCTTAAAAGTTCATCGGGAACAGATGGAATTTTATTTTCTGTTTCCATTACTCCACCTTTTAAATGAGTACTCACTTTCAATTACGATGATAGGCACAAAGATGCCAACCAATATAAAAATGGATGAGATTGCCCACATGATCCAATCAGTAGGCTGAGATAAAGCAATATTTGTCTCAACCAGATCCAGAATTGCAAATCCAAAAAAGAAATAGATCACAGACATAAAGATTAAAAACTTTTTTATCTTAGACATTTATACCTCCCATATTAAATTGAGTTGAAAGGTTATCTAAGTTTTGGCTTATAATAGTTTTAGCATTAGCAAACTTATTGGATACCTCTTGCCCTAACTTTTCTGTTGCAATCCATGTAGGAATTTCAAAGCAGATATCATCTCTACCTTTAAGATTGTAGGCTCTTTTATTATGGATTTGAGACTTAGCTATCCATATATCAATTTCATTAGCAAATTTTAGAAAGATAGCTTTTTCACTTTCTTTTAAAAACTTTCCATAAATTAAAATTGTAGAGCCTGTATTGTTAAGAAGATTATTTGTATCCAATAGATTTATTTCTCTATTAGCTAATGATCTTAAATTTTTAAGATTTTTCTTTTCAATCCAAAGTGGTTTAAGATTTTCAAATAACCAATTTCCATCATCTTCTTGATGCATATGATAACATTTAACAACATCATCTTGATATGCAGTTTTACCTCTCCAAACTCCAAAGACGAGACCTTGTCTTTTTATTCTTTGCAGTCTGTTAGTAGTGACCTCACATAAATTAAGGTACACATTTTTATGCTGATCTTCATTACTCATGAAAGACCTCCTTTAGTTTGATTGTGTTTTAGTCTGTCAACTAAGTGATATTAATTAGCTACCACGACATATAAAAATATGTTTCGACCATGCTAAAGGTCTTATCAAGTGGCTTACAGGGGCAATCCTAAGACTGCCCCCTAAGTATTTATTTTAGAATTTTGTTAAGTTCTTTAAGACCATTAGTGATCATGGCTTTAGCTGAACTTTCAACAATGTAGTGATCAAAGCATCCATCAAAAGATTTGATGAAAACATCTTCCGCTTTTTTCCATCTTGGATCGACATCACTATAAAGTTTTAAATGTGTTAAGACCATGCCAATGACCTCAATTCCCCATTTAGAAACAATCTCTCTTGCTTGTCTGCATTTCTCTACAGAATTAGGAGTTCCATCAGTCACTATGATCATAACCTTTCGATCTTCTGATCTCTTAGCTAACCTTAGACCCTCACTCATCATGGCATCATGGGTGGGAGTACCACCGTCAGACTTACCATATTGATAGGATACAAAGTGTTTAGATTTCATCCAATGTTGATCATGATCTTTTAGGATGTAATAATCTTTATCATAATTACTTTTACCTGTGGCACAAAGTTTAGATGTATAACAAAATTCTGCACTTGGAAAACAACCAACAGAATATTTAACTTGAACTTTATGCAAGGCATTACCTAGAACTAAAGCTAAGTTAATACTCTCTTGAGCATTATTGATTAGATGTCTACCAATTCTGCGAGGTTTCATAGATGATGACGTATCAATCAATAAAGACACCGCAGTTTTAGTTCCCGATTGTTTCCAAGGCTGATGAAATATATTAGGTGTATTAGTGCATAACTTACCTAATTTTCTAGCATCAAGTTTGCCCCTGTCTCTATTTCTTTTAGAGCCATAACGATCGGGATTTTTTAGAATTCTAGCCAAAGTTTGAGAACAGTCAGAAACATTCAATTTGGATACAATGTTACTAACTCTCTTAGCTTTAGTTTGAACCTTTTGATCTAGGTCTTCATCAGAACTATCAACCATTTGCTCAGTCTCATAGCTTTTAGCCTTTAGATTTTTATAATCATAATCAATTTTTTTATTAGGATCATTATCAACATCATCCCTTAAAAAATCTTCTTTATTCTTAAATTCTTGATTACTCAAATCTATAGACATAGAACTTTCTGCATCATCTGATCCCTGTCTATCCATATCAACAGTATTTTGAGATGGTTTAGAATTTTCAGAACTATCAGCATCATCAGAATTTTCAGAACTATCAGCATCATCAGA
>Ga0209336_10000256_pt1 | contig 27496 bp, 53 predicted proteins | sample LinPmetageLP32_FD_184042 | JGI IMG/M metagenome (GOLD analysis project Ga0209336, IMG submission 184042) | Marine viral communities from the Pacific Ocean - LP-32 (SPAdes) (version 2) | ecosystem: Environmental > Aquatic > Marine > Oceanic | place: Pacific Ocean | collected 2009-08-23
TTAGGACTGTTAATAGAAAAACAGGAAGACCTTTAAAAGAAAAACCTACACCAGCTATTCAGGAATATATCCTTGAAAATATTATAGATGTAAATGATGGCACTCCTTTACAGTTAGATGAGTCCACTAATTTAACACCAGAACAATATGTATCTGAAATTGCAGATAACTCTAATAACATAAAAGAAGTTGCTGAGACTATTGATTTGGAAAGAAAAAGATCAAAAGATCTTAGTAAATCAGAAAGGGAAGAAAATGCTGATCCTTTAAATATAGCGGAATTAAAAGGTAAAATAACTGAACAGCAATTTATAGATGCGAGTGACGTTAGTAATGTTACACCTAACATGAGACGTTTTTGGTTTGCTAAGAAACAAAAAAATATGTTTGGCAAGGAAACTGGACAAGATATTGATGCTGATGGATTAGATACTTTAGTAATGGAGCTTGATGGGTATACTCAGGAAAAAGAAAGCGAATATATACAGAAGGTTGTTGACTTTATAATAGAAAATGAGACTGGAAAAGTGAAGGTGCAGACTGGAAAATCTCTTGGGTTGGTGGATTTAGAAATTAAATTTGAAAATCTAACTGGTTTAAAACCAACAAAAAGAAATATAAATAAAGTATTATCTATTGATCCTAACAGAGAACCTTTAGTTGCTACTAATCAAAGAAACAAACAGTCAAACCAGAAAGCTGCTACTGAACCAGGGAAGTTTGGTAAAAAGAAAGGGCCTTCTCCTAAAAAAATTACAGGACAATCACAACCTAAGATTGAAGTTGATGAAGCATCTGCTTTAAAATCTCAAATAAAATTAGAGGCTAAAGCAGCGAAGCAATCTGAAACAGCATATAGAAAAGCTGCTAATAAAGTTGCTGCTTATATTACAGATATAAAAGCCAAAGGTAAAATATCAACAAGACAAGCAAAGCTTTTATTAGCGAAGACATTAAGAAGTAAATTAACAGATGCTAAACAAGTAGAGAAACTAAACACCTATCTGACAAAAGTAATGGGTGATGCTACTATTGCAGAGCGTTTATTTAATGCTAAAAAGAAACAGTCTCAGATTAATAAGAATATAAAAAAGGGATTAATTGGTTCTGAAAACATTGCTCTTGTAGAGGTTTTACAAGAATTAGGCAAGACTGATCTTAGTTCTATTCCTTTAAATAAATTAGATGCTTTTGAATCTTTAATGAATACCTATGGCGTCAAGCCGAAGAGAGGTGCTTTGAATATAAAAACAATAGGAGCAGATACTCAAATAGGTTTAGAAATATTAAATAGTCTTGAGCAAACAGAAAAAGTAGAGGTAGCTCCTAAGAAAAAGAAAAAAGCTAAAGAATATGATCTTGTAGAGGCTATAAAAGAAATACGAACAACAGAACCTAACTTAGAAGCTATTACGGATAAAGAATCTAAAGCAGTGGCTGATCTTATTCAAGATTTTACGAAAGAAGATATTGAAAGTTTAATTATTGAAAAAAAGGATGGAACTTTTGATTATTCTCAATTAGAGAAATTAAGAGGCGTGAAGCAAAATTTAGCACAAGGTATTGTAACACCTACTGCTATGAATTTATTAATAGAAGTTTTTAGCAATAGAGCTGCTAAGAAAGTATCTGTACCAATATCAAAGGTAACATTGAAGGGTATTATGTTAAACCTTAGAAACATAACCTCATCTATTAAAACTGCAATTACAAGCAATACTCCTTCTGGGAAAAATATTTTATTAGACAAAATCAGATCTGGGCCTGCTGCATATATTGATAATGCATTTGGAAATTTTAACAGTAAGACTATATACGAAAATACTTTTGGCAAGTTGGCTCAAGTTTATGAGAGATTTACTGTTGACACCAAAAAAGATTTTGCAAAAATAGAAGCTGCTGAAAGATTTTTAGAATATGATGGGAAAGGTTTAATTCGTAGAACATCCAGAGTAGGTAATAGCGCGAATAAAGTTGTAGCTAAAAAATATAAAATTAGACTACTTCAATTAGCCAGAGAGCATATATTAAATATTGACAAAAACGGAAAAGAAAACCCAGTAGCTCCTTCTGCAAAGAAAATGATAGACGCTACCCTAAAGTTTTTTAAAGACACAGAAGGTTATGAGAATGACTTTAAAATTCTTAATAAAATTGCTGAAGAGTTTACTGTAGATGGAGAAATTAGTTTAGATAAATTAGAAAAAAGTTTAACTCCTGGTGAGAAAAAAGCTTTAAAAATTTATGACGATGTCAATGCAAGTTTAGCATCAAAAGCTAAGTTTACATCCGCAGTATTGCGATCTAACAGAATTGATTTATTAAATGGATATTCTCACAGAATTGTTCTTAGTAATTCAAAAGATTCTGAAGTAGATGTAAAAGCAAAAGCAGATACATTTGCAAACGCCTCTACTAAAGGTGGTACAATGGTAGAGAGACAGAAAGGCGTTAGGCCAGTGAGTTTTGATCCTTCTCTTTCAGCACAAAGGGGTGTTCAAGAAACTAATTTAGATTACTACATGACACCTACAGTTCGTGAGGTTCAGAAGACTGCTAATAAGGTTTTAAAGAACATGGAGTCGGAAGGAAACGTTCCTTCAGTTAAGGCCGCTAAAGCTTTACAGAAGTCTCTTACCGAGATATTAAAAATAACTTTTACTGAGACTATGCGAGACGTTACTATTGCGGAAGAGGTTGCAAATAAAGTTAAGAGAACTGCTTATCAAGCTATATTAGCATCTGTAACAAGAATGGGTGCGGAGCTTGTTTCGAACATGAACTACATAGCCGCTAATCCAGAAGCAGCCGCTCGAGGTTTTACTAAATACGCTACTCTTTCTTTTTTAGGAAGAAAAAAAGGAGCAGATATATTAAACGCATTAGGTTCTACAGATACAACAAAGCTTTTTGATCCTAAAAGCATATCTTCTCGTATGACAGATATGAATAATTTTGCTCAGACATCTTCAAAATCACAAAGAGCAAGGAGTGCTTTTATGAATGTTATTGGTCAGCTTTTAAAGTTAGGGCCAAAACAAACTGCTGGCGCTATAGATACTTTGGCATCAGGAATGATACAAGCTCCAGATAAAGCATTATCAATACCAATGTGGTATGGTACTTTTTCTCTAACATTTAAAAATGAGACAGGTATAGATCTTTCTAAAAAAGATATGGAGGCTATTGGAGAGGGAACTTCTAAAATTCAGAATGAAGATGGAAGTATTAAGAAAGAATATAAGAAAGCGGTGGAGAGATCCACTCGTAAAGCTGATCAAATGGGGACTATGATTAGTAGTTCAAATAATCCATTTAAAGGAGTTATTAAAAACCAAAGTAGAACGTTTGGTAAATCTTCTGGGGGTTTATCTAATATGTATCGAACTGTGAATAAATTCATGGCAAGTTTTAGTTTGTTTGAATATGGTACTGTTCGTAATGCTATTGGAGCGTTATATAGAAGCGGTGATATGTCCAGGACTCAAGCATCCGCAGTTTTGCTTGCCGCAACAGCAAGGATGACTATGTATCCTATTTTGTATGGTGTTTTCTCACAAGGATTTGATGAACTTTTTACCAATGCAGAGGTTGAAGAAGATGAGTCTGATATTGAAGACATTATTATGCGTCAGACTGTTGGGACTATGTTGCAATTAATGACACGTAGAAGTATAGGTAATGTTCCTAACCTTTTACCTTCTTATGGTATTGAGAAATTTAATGAATTAATGCTTGGTGACTTTAGAGAAGGAGACTATAATCCTTTTAAACATTCAATAAGTTTCTCTCAGTTTAATGAAGATGATATTGCTAAGAAAGGTTTTAGTGCTACTATGTTAAAAATATTTGCTGGGCCAATGGGGCCGATAGTAAATACTGTTGAGCGTAGTGTAGCTTTATTATTAAGGTCTCAAAACAATAAAACCCAGGAGAGTCGTGATAAAAACATGGACGAACTTACAAGCAGAATGGCTTTAGAAGCTTTAGGAAATATGGGACTTATTCCATTTTATAAGGATGTAAGAAGGGTTGTTATGAAGGAAATGTTTGAGGATGGAGTTATACAACGAAGAGAGGTAAAAGCAAGAAAGGAACGTAAGAAATATATGGATTTCTTAAAAATTAATGATCCAAAGGAATATAGATACGAGCTACGTCAAGATAAACTCAAAGAGGCTGATAAAATTAGTTCAGGTGTAATTGGTGGAGGAGATGTTATAAAACAATAAATTAATGAGCTTCGATGAACATATGTGTATGCTTAATAGTTATCAGATTTTAACTGGTAAAAAAACGTATGAAGATATGTTGGATAGCGACAAAAATGTTTATTTAGTATTTAATCCTTCTATGCCTTTAGTTGCGATGAATGATGATGTTTATGATTTAGTTAGACTATATTTTGAAGCCAGGGAAGATTACGAAAAGTGCGCAGAGATACACTGGGCAAAGTGTAAGGCTAAAAGTTCTTAGAATAATTTTTACGCTCTGCCTCAAGCTTGTAATACAAAAAAGCTTGAAATCCATTTACGTGTGAGTCTGTTGGGAAAAAATACTTCCAACCTTTTGATCTACCTTTATTAATATAATAGAAAAAAGCAACAGCAACTTTACCTCCTGACTTAGAAAAATTTACACATGCGCTGTGGTCTGAAGTTGGTATTATTTCTTCAACAGTAAAAGCTTCATTTCCTACATTTCCAACTCTTTGGATGTTAGAGTATCTATCGGCAATTGTCTGGCAAAACTCTTGTAGTTCTGTAGCGATTCCTTTATTCATAATTTCTGTTGTAGTTTTTTTATCTTCAACAATATTTTAGCTGACTGAGGTAGTTTTTTTAGTCTTAAAATTTCTGCTATTATATTGTTTTTTTGATCAGCTTTAGATTTCATCAGATAAAGATTTAATTAAATCATTCATTAGTATAATTATATTCTTAGCTTTAGCTTTTGCTTTATCGTGATCTCTATCCATTAAATCTTCGTACAAATCATCAGTCAAAGAATGCATACTGTTGGACACATAGTTTATGTGATTTATCGCTTGTATGTCATCAGCTGATATTGGATTTGACATTAATCTATAGATTTTAATATAAGACGTCCTACTGATGGATCAATTTTAGATATAGCTTTGTATAGCTTTTTAGACTTAGACTTGGTAATATTTCTTTCGGTTTGAGTAGACTCTGTACCCATATTTGTATAAAGCGAGCAGTCTATAAAAAGCAAAGTGTCAACTTTCTTTTTTTGAGACCATGAAGAAAAATTCATGATTTTATCTAAATCTTCAAACGTATATTTACATTCCATTTAATAAGGTGTTTACTTTTCTCTTAAACTCGTCAAACCTATCTCCAACTCTAAATCCCCACTCTTGACTTAGCTCTAAGTATTTGTGATATTTTCCTGTGTAGTTAGAAAGCTTATTATTTAGCTCATCTACCTCCAAATTTAACATTTTATTTTGATTTATAAGGTATCTTATCCTTGTTTTTAGCTCTTGGTCTGAAACTTCAACAGAGTTATCAACATTTCCAAGCCACATATACATAATATTATTGTGCTTACTGGCCAGTGTTTTGTCAAATTTCAACAAGAAAGGCAGTTGTTTTAGACTATGTAATACCGTTGCGTGGTTTTTGTTGAAAACTTTTGCAATATCAGACAGCGTCATATTCAAATGTTTTCTTAATATTTTGTATAAGATAGCTCTTCCAAACACATATATTCTCTGTCTTCTTTTAGAGTTTTGAATTAAATCAATACCCAGCTCTTCGTTTATAATTAATATTATATTATTTATGCCTTTATCAAGAGGGTTCATTTTATATGTAAGTTTAAATTAATTAAATCAAGATAATCATCGGAACTTATTATTTGTAGATCCGACAACATTAAAAAAGATCCTTGTGTTCTTATTATTTCTAATGCAAAAAATATATTTTTATTTTTATAATTTACTGTACCTCCTAATATTTGAGATATATAATCGTTTACTGGTAGATATAAAACTTTAGAATCAACATACTCAGAAATAACCAGGGACAATCCAAACTCAAGCGAGTCTAAAGCTTCAAGATATTCCTCATAAACATCATAGCCATCATCCTTTATATACTTCAGTTTTAAACCCATACTTTTTTAATTCTTTTATTCTAAACTTTTGAAGCTCAGACAATACTCCCTTTGGTTTTTTTATTTCAGAAAAAAGAACATCACATCCTGGAGGAAGCGCTATTAAATCAGGTATACCATTTTTATTTGTAAGTTTTAGTTTTATAACATAATAACCCTCTGCTTCAAGCTCCTTGATTCTTTTGTTTTGTATCTGTTGTTCTGTCATTTCTGTAATCTAATATAAATCCTATTGCCACTATTAAATTCATTCCTATTGATGACAATATTTCAACCACATCATGAAAGTTGTGAAATGATAAATGAATGTGACCTACAACCCAAAAAGGTATGGCTAAATTCTGGCTTATCCAAATTACTAAAAATTTTATAAATCTCATTCAAGTTAATGTTCTGATTCAGGCTTGCCACAATTTATACACCATCTTGCCTCACCAACGTGATTGTCATAAGTATAAAACATTTCGCACTTAACAGTTTCTTTTTCTTTCATTATTTTTAATTTAAAGTTAATAAATCTCTTTTAAAATGTTTTAGGGTGTAATCTTTTTTCTTTGTAACTGCCTTGTATATGTCAGCTTCAATACCTCCACGAGAAAATATCCAGTACACATCGCTTTCTAATCTTTCCTTGGTTGTCATACGATCCCTGGATTGCCAGTAACTGGTAGCTGAAAAATCTATATTGTAATACACAAGGCATTCAGCCATTCGGAGAGAGATCCCTTCTCTACCACTAACGATTTGCAAAGCTATGGTTTTATTTGTTTCGTTAAATGTTTGTAAATCAGTACATAATTTATCTCCGTAAACCTCTTTTAATGCATTTAACTCTTCTTTAAATTTATAAAATATACCGATTTTAGAATCAGCAAAGTTATCGTGGATAAACTCTGCTTTGCTTAAATCAATAATCATAGAATTACCAGACTCAAACTTTACAGTTCCAGAATACATTTGATGAAGCTTCATCATAAGTTTTACTGGCGTGTCAGCCAATATTACATCTTCACTTCCTTCAATAACTAAATGTTTTTTCAATTTACTTGTTAGTTGATACGTCATTGGACTCATCTCTACCTCTAAAATATGCTCTTTAGTATTAACCTTAAACCCAGCTTCTTTTTGAGTATAAGAAATAGTATGTGGTTTCATTTCATCTATTATAGAGTCTAAACCATTACTATAATCATTTATAAGTAAACTATTAATCTTTCTTTGTTTTACGTTCACATATTTTTTAGCAAACTTATAAAAAGTTTTATAATCACTGAATGGATGATTAAGCATTACAGAAACTTGATGGTACATTTGACTGTACGATTCTGGTGTAGGAGTACCAGATAAGAATATAACAAATGGATTGTTTTCTAAGATCAAAGAACGCACTTGCGTGGATCGTTTGTTTCTTTTTGGAAAAGCACCCATACCATGAGCCTCATCACATACTACCATATCCCAACCTCTCTGGTCTATTTTATGAAGTGATTCGTAGTTAATAACAGTGATATTGTAAGAAGGATTAAGAAGTTTATAGTCATCTTCTATACTGCTTATGGCTTTTTTCTTGGTAATAAATAAAAGGTTAGACACTGGCAAAAGCGCACTTACACCCAAGCTCGTGAGAGTTTTACCAGTTCTCACCTCCATCGCAAGATAAACAAATTTATCTTTTAACAACAGAGGTTTAGCCTTGTTAATTATTTCTTTTTGATAGTCTCTAAACTCCATATTAAAAATCTAATCTTCCGTTTTCCTCCAACTCGTGCTTACTTCTAAATCGTAACCACCTACCTTGCGAATCCCTATCTTCCTCTGGTTTACAATTATATTTATACACAGAGTAAGCGGTAAGCCATTTATAAAACTTAGTTCTTGAAACAGTGAACTTAGACTTTGGAGCAAAGTCTGGATTGTCTTCAACAAAATCTAAGTATAAATCACTTTTGTATACCCTTCCAGATTGCTTTAACTTTTCGTGTTGCGATCCACCACCTATTTCTCCACTCCACTCTAAAAATTCGTGACACGTTTCTGCGGATAATTGTCTTGTTTTTAGGTTTATAAATTTTGATTTTATAAGGCCATGATTCATATAGGTTTGAACACAACTTATCATATAATTATCAAAGTGACACCATTCATCATCATCCCATTCTCCAAACATAAGTTTTCCAAACTCCATAAGTGGCGTGAAATCTTTAGTGTAGTGCTGGGCTAATTCTAATTCCCATTTTCTTCTTTCAAACGATGATCCCTTACCTTTAATAGCGTAGTTAGTTGTAATAGAAACTTTAGGAGATTTACTAAACGGAATCTTTATAGCATCTTTGTTTTTCTTTTCCAGGACTAAGCCTTCTGTTACAACAGAAAATAACCTTTCAAAGTCAAAATGTTTTTTTACATCATCAAAACATAATATTTGAGTATCAACACTAACAGTTTGATAAGCAAAACTTTTTTCAAAATTAAATGATTTACCATCTATAAATACTAATTTTTTCATGTGTGATAGAGCGTTCATAAAAATACCTTTCCCTGTCCCCCCTTCAGGGTTGTCTGATATTACCTCATCATTTAATATAACTGCTGGGCAATAAGATAAGTTTTTCCACGCGTGTAGTAAATACCCAATTGTTGACTTCATAGAATTAACTCTGTTATCATCTTTACCACAAATATTTTTAATAAATTGCTGGTAATCACAACTTTCCGCATCGCATTCATTAAAAACCCTATCTATAACGTGGTCTTTCCATACATATCCACCTAAGTCAAGGTAGTCAATAGTTATAAGTTTATTGTTAGTTATTTTTACTGCACAATTTTTATAATATAGATAAGCGCTATCCTTTGTGTCTTCTATAAAATAAACTGCTATAGATGAAAGAAGGGTTAGAAACTCCTCCCTAAAATACCTGGTGTGTTCAGCAAAATAATTATAAACACTTAGATCATCTACCTCTAATAGATAATTTAAAATAAAATCTTTTATTTCTTTTTCAGACGTGTGGTCTATTAAGTTGTTGGTTACTCTGACAAAAACATAATTCTTACTTCCTTCAGGGTTGAACTTATAAAATCCATTTTCCTCCAGGAATTGCTTGAAAAGTATATGAACTATCTTTATAACTCCTTTGTCGTTTTTTGTCCAAAACTGATTGTTTGCATTTTCTTCATCTAAACGAGCCAACACATTATCTATAGTAGCGACCTCAATATCGGACTCTTGTAATTGAGATCTAATTTCTTTTTTTGGCACGCCTCGTTTTAACTTCATTCTCAAGTTATTAAGTCGATCTTCATCTTCATAATACTTTGTGCCAAAATTATGCTTGTTGGAGTAAGCACTTCGTATTGTTCTTCTTATCTCCTCCCTATCAAAACTTTTTGTTTGATAGTTATTTAATACTGACTCAGCTAAAGATTGGTATACTCCAAAGTCATTTAAAGCGGCGGCCAAAACATAAGCGTTATTATTTCTTTCTCCTTCATTCATAGGAAACTTTTTTTCCCACCATTTAACTAATATTTCTACTATTTTGTTTTCATCAGTTACTGGTATTGTCGGTATATCAGTATTCTTATTTACCTCATTGTATTCTTGTTCTTGTATACTATCCCATAAACTTGATTGAGCGTTAATATGAATTAACGGATCGTAAGACTCATAGCAGACTCTTGAGACATTTTTACAAGACTTGTCGAAGTAATCACTATCGAAATGTTTTTGAAGGCTTAGAAAGTAGTTTTTGTGATTCTCTGTGATTGGAGGTATTTTAACTAAAACCTTTAAACCATTTCCACTTGGAGAAATAAATACCGCATAAACATATTTATCTTTTGAAAGCTTTTCTTTTTCTTGCAATAAATCTTTACTTGAGTTGTATCCATCGAAGTCAAGACAAATTAAACCACTATGTTCTTTGAGCGCTTTGTCATTTCGTTTTGTAAACTTTCCGCTAAAACAAATTGCTGGTAATTTTTGTTTTAATATATTCCTATTGCTCTTATCTTTTTCGGCACGTATTTTTTTAACTATATCCTTGGAAGATCCATCTTGTATTCTTTTCAACACCAGGTTTATGTTTCTGTAGAAGGGTTGTGATGTCTGTTTTATGTCTTGAAATATGGTTATGTCCATTTTATGTTGATTTTATGTTGATTTTATTTTACTTAACTATCTCTTTATTAGTTACTTATATATTTTAATGTCGAAAATGTCAATAATATATAATAATAATGTAGATAAAGAAGTATTTATAATATTTTTTTTCTATAGATCTCTCTATATAGTTAAAATTTTGTCATTCGACACGAGACAAAAGGTAAAAAAAGGGAGCGTAAACTCCCTATTTTATTCAGTTAGGATTAATTAAAACGGAAGGCCATCTCCTTCGTCAACTGCATTTAGCAAAGGCTTCTGCTCTGTCTTCTGCTCTGGCTTAAATGTATCAATGGCTACATAATGTGTTTTACCATATTGATCCGTCTCTCTTTTTTTCTGTACAATAAGTTTTACATACTTTTTGTTGTTGTACTCAAAAATCCAATCTTTTGGAAGATCTGATAAACAAACAGATACCGCTACCTGGTCTCCATCAAATTTTTCTTTTCCACTTCCTACGTAAATCTTGTCTTTTACTTCACTCATTTTTATTTATTTTAATTGTTTGCTCCATATAGTTTATGACAGATAACATAACGTCAGTCTTATGCTCTGCACTATTACAAGACATTGGAACTTTTATCCACATAATAGTATTTTTCTCAGTTCTCTTTAGGCTTTTACAAAGTCTGCCTATGTATGTATGTATGTATGTCTTCAGTTGCTTCATTACTAAAATATTTTTGATACACTTCTACTGCTTGCTCAACCTTCTCCTGGCCTCCTTGTATAAAACTTTGAGAACATTCAAATATACCAAGTCTTGCAGTCCTTTTATCTATTACCAGGAATATTAATGGCTTGCCAAATAACCTTTGGTATATGTATGCTTGACTATCGTAATTATAAGTTTTAGCACTATACATAAATTTATCGATATCAGAACTTGTTTTGATGTCAATAATCAAATTACTTTTATGGTTTAAGATATCAGCCTTTCCTTTCCAATCTAAATTCATTATTTTTTGAATTTCTGGAACTTCGTAATCATTATTTTCTTCATAAATAAGATCAAACATTTCCATATTAGAAGTCATCTTAGTACATAAAAAATCTAATTGCTCCCTCTCTTTTGTAAGCAAAAGCATTTCCTCATTTGATTCAGCCAAAGCCTCTTTATATTTAGTAGTGGATCTTGTTGATGCATCTACTTCCTGGAAGTCTCCTATTTTATGTGGCTCTAATATTTTAGTGTGAAAATATCTACCTTCAAGCATTGGCTTTGTAAATTCATTACTTACTCTAAACTGAGTAGGGTTTTTTAACAGCTTTCCTATGTCTGAGTTTGATAAATATTGCTTACCAAAATCTCCATAGTATTTAGCATCATCTTCCAGGTTTTTAAGTATATCTGTTTTAGTCATCTTTTATTTAATTAAATTACCTCAATAGAGGGGCGTCTTTCCGACCTGTCAGTCTTGTTGTAATTTAGCGAGTCATTTATGTTACTCAGTTGTTAGTACACCTCTCGCTTTTGACACAAGCATTACAACGGCCAACATTAGCGACAACTAAGGCAATAAAACTGTGTACCAACAATAATTTTTTATTAGTTATCTTTCATAGATTTAGCTAATTCTTTTTTCACTACTGCCTTTATACTATACTTAGACTTAAGATTTTTTACTATCTTCTCTAAGCCTAATTCTTTATTTTTAGATATGTACGTTAAAACTTTAGACCAATTCATATCTCCAATCTCTAATGTGATTAAAGTTTCAGTCTTTTGTTTTGTTGTGGTCTGTGTCTTTTTATGTTCCTGGATCTCTGGAATTATTAGAGTATCTTCATTTGCGTAAAGACTTAAACCAAGGCCATGCATAGCAATAGCTTTTGCAGTTGCTCTTTGAATTGCAGTGTTAACGTCCATAGAAGTTATTTTGTCAACAGTGATAGAGTTATGCCTAAAGTCTTTAATAGGTAAATAATCAATATGCTCTATGTCATTTACCACTATACCTACTTTTACATAGCCAGTCATTCCATCAGAAAACCAATTTAAACCTGTCTCTTGCGCCTCATATACTATACGTTGCGCTCCTGGGCTTGATTGTTTTAAATAATTCCAGGCTATTGCCCAGGATAAGTAATTAAAGTTTCCTTTCTTTTTTACGTGCTTGGAAATATCTTTTGCAACCAAGTCTTTGAAGTAATTTTCATTTTTGCTCATTTGTATTTAATTTTAGATTAAAATCTTTTATTTTGTTTGCATACTTTATTAGTATGGCTTCTCTTTTGTTTTTTAAGTTCTGTATATGCTTATCGTTCTTTCGAGTGTTTACTTCTGTCTTTATCTTTGACTCGATTAGTTTTAGTTTAAATAAGCAATTTTCAATATTTAATTTTAAACAACCTATTGTCCAACCATACTCGAAAAAGAAATCATAATGATCATTTTCAATTACCTTATAGTAATCTCCATTTCTGTTTAAGTCTAATATTTCAATCCTATCACTAAACTCTTGAATCTTTATACCTTTACTTAAAACACTTTCGCCATAAGGCATATCTTCTTGAATACTATTATTACATAATTTAGCTTGAATAAAAACTTGTTTTAAATTATACATTATTATTTTTTAGTATCTCCTGGACTAAATCGTTAACATCGGTATCATTACTTATTAGATCCTTTGCTTTGTTATATCCATGTATTATAGTTGAATGAGTTACTTTAAAATCATAGCTTTCCAAAAACCTTTGTATGTAAGATATTCTTATTGGTCTCTCCATACATAAATAATATAGCATTTGCCTGGCGTCTACTATATCTCCTCGTCTTGTAGAGGTAAACATTTCATCTAAAGTTAGATGAAACGTTTTTGCTACCGCAGTAGCATAATCATCAAATATTTGTTTCTTCATTATTGATTAATTTTATTTAATTCAAATTGTAAATGATTTATAGCCTTCTGAAGATCTTCATTAGGCGTGTTATGTTTTCTGTATGCTCTTAAAATATAAGTGCAAGCAGTTCCTAAATTATAATTTAAGTCAAAATTATTCACAACATCTATTGCGGTGTAATTATTTTTACCATCATAATAAGAAGGGGTGTCTACTTTAATATTTTTATCTTCAGTACACTGAAGTTCGTCTGTCCTGGTTTCTGTATAATTCATATTAACCATTTTATAAATTTATATAATTGAAAAGCAATTAAGCAAGAGATCGCTCCTATGAATGACCATACTATAAGTTTCATATTTTTGTCTTCTTCTCCCATAACTAAATACCTAAAGGATAATCATCATCTTCCATAGCAGTAACCTCCTGGCTTGTATCGGCGGTGTCTTCTTCGTCATCGTAAATGTTATTAATAATGTTTGAACACATGGCCATGTGTATAGCGGTGTTTCTTGCTTGTGGGTTTTGAGGATTGAATGACTCAAATAGCATTCTTAGTGTATCGTCCATAATTTGATTAAATTTTAATTAAACTTAGTTCACAAATATAATGTAAAACAATCATAAATACTAATTTAATCGTAGATATTTACTTCTAAATTTATCTCCAGGTGTTCGTAATAGTTTCCTATTTCAGAATGAATTATCTGGTCTTCTCCTATGCAAATTTGAAAAGCCTCCAGGCCTCTTTCTTCGAGATCATATAAAAAACTTTCAATTAGTTTTACGTCTGGATAAGGGCTATGCCATTTCAGATCAAAGATACTTGTGTATATCATCATTCCGTCTTTTGTTTCTTTTAAAAGCGAAAATAAATCTGGAAAAACAAAACGCCTCTCCGAGTTTTGAAGTTTGAATAATCTAACTTTCTCCGTCTTTGGTATTCCTATAATTACCTGGCTACTATATCCCATTGTTTTGCATTTTATCAGCCCATATACAAGCCTGGTTATAAATTCCTTTATCATATTCTTGAATAAAGTCTACAAAGTCGTTAAACCAGGATAGTTGAGGTTTAATTTTGTTGATCTCGTTTGTTGCTTCTATAAAGTCTCCCATTAGTTCGGTAACTTTATTGAAGTCTCTGTCTTTTTGTGTTTCCGCGTATGCCATTTTTATTTTATTTAATTATGTTTATTTTCTTGAGCGTATTCCCATACCCTGGTATTGAGATCATCGTTTACCCAATCCCAAAAAAAGTCGGTTATATCTACTCCGTTTAATTCTACATTTTCTATTTCTAAATCAGCTTCTGGAGGATACTCATTGTCTCCGTCATTCCAATAAAATTCGTAATTTATATCTAATTCATAGTTGTCTTCAACTATTGAGTATGTGCCTTTTGTCTTCATAGGTGGCCTCCAATCCTTAAATCATCACATTCATATCTCCATTCTGATTCTGACTCTGGCTCATTCATTCCTTTATAATCATCTACTCCATTACCATAAACAAACTCAGTATCGTTTAACTTGTTTTCAATGTCATCAATCCAATCTCCTTCCTTATATATTATAAATTCATCTATACTTGTGTGTTTTCCGTTATCTAATCTATAATGATCAAATTCATTTTCGTCAATTTCAATTTCTATCTCAGCAAATTTATGGTAGACTTGCCTTTGTTGTATCTTTACTTTCATAATTAATAATTTTCAGTTCTTTCTATTAAGTTTAATACGTCGTGTATTTCAATTCCCTGGTACTTGCAATTCTTTGTTATAAATTCCTTAATAGGTAATTGCTTTGGATCGTCAAAAAAGTCTCCTAATTTTTTACCGCTTTTTATTTGGCTATCAGCAAGCCTTTTGAATATTCTTTTTACATACCAATTACTTGTCCAATAGATACCGCCTTCTCCGTCTGTAATTCTGACATGAGGAGTTTTAGTAATATCCTTGTTAGCTTTCCAGGTTTTTTTCTTTTTATCATAACCTATTATATTACATATTATATCTCTATATTGTTTTACAGATAAAAGGTCAAATGAATTTTCGTAATGACTTGATATTTCTCTTTCGCATCTGTCTTCAATGTCTTTTATTAATTGATCAAACTTTGCGTGTCCATACAATTCCCTATAAAAATCTCTAAACTTTGTGTATTGAGTTTCTTCTCCAAACATTGTAAAGTTTGTGTCATAATCTAAATCTTCAATGTCCAGGAATTTTACACTTCCAAATTTTTGGGTTGTAAGGCCTCCGTTTACGTGAGTTTCAAAGTCTAAACCTTTTCCGTTTGTAGTGTTAAACGTAAATCCAAATCTTACGTAGTCTGTGTGTTTCTGTGTTTTTAATAGTTTCATTTTATTTGATTTTATTTATTAATTAATATGGTTTTAAATGTTCTGTGTTATTTTCTCCGTTAAATCTTTCCTGGAATAATGATTTTTCTGTGTGATCTTCAAATTCTTCTAATTCCTCCAGGGTTATACCTTCGTACTGATCAATTAAACCTTCTAAATAGGCCTCGTTCTCCATAAGATCCGTACAATCTTTTGTATATGGATAATGTGGAGCGATATACGTACCGCCTCCGTTTCCGTCATTCCATATAACTACATTCATTTGATTTGTTTGCGCTTCATATCCCAGGCCTCTTCGAGTATTGAAATACCTTACACTTCTTACTTTCAATTTTTCCGCAAATGCTTTTTTGTCTAATGCGTTTCTTAATAATCTATCAGCCTCCAGGCTTACGATTTTTTCTTGTTCCATTTCTGTCATAACTATAAATTTTCTCTTATTGTTTTATATTGTTCTATTTCTGATAATACTTGATACTTGTAATGGTTTGTACATATTAACAAGGCCATTTCTCTGATCCAATCCAGGTTACTCATTCTACAATTATCAATATCAATTTCATAGAATTGTATTAAATCTTCTTGTATATCAGCATACTCTATGTTAATGGTCTCCTTTAGTTTTTTCCTGGAGAGTTTATCTATCTCGCCTTGCATAGCTTCAATTCTATGGCTTAAATATTTTATTGTTTCGTTTTTGCTCATAACTTTTAATTTTTCGTATTTATATTTCCATCAAGGATCGCGTTCCGTACAATGATCCGTTTTCTGTAAATTCATATTCATTAGCCTCACAAAGATCCGTTAAACCTTCATCAGAATAAACGTATTCAGTCTCCTGGTGTAATTGTTGCAATACATTATTTAAAGAATTGCTTTTCAATCCCTTAATTATCTCTTGATCCCAAAACGTACCCGTTAATTCACATTTATCAGCCTCCAGGCTATCCAAGGCTAATTTATCGTATTCACTAAACTTTATATACTCGCCTCGGCATGGGCTTTGACTTATTGAATAGTCGTTTTTTCCTCCTATCTCCTGGCTTAATTTTTTTATACTATCAACTAATTCATATACTGAAAATTCATTCAAGTCGTGAAAATTTTCTCTGATCCATTTGAAGCATAAATCTTGGCCTGGGTGTTCGTGTATCTGATAAACTTTTGTTTTAATTACTCTCATTTTTTTTTATTTAATTAGATTAATTTTGTGCAATATAGTTATTATAAACATTCTGTACAAGTTTTTTAAACTTTATTTAATTTAGTTATTGGGAATGTTCCTTTGTATCCTAATTCAAGCGCTCTATTAAAACACATTCTCATAAGAAAAGGCCTACTCCAATTTTGATCCATTATAATTTTATTTATTTCATTAAGATCCGCCTTGTTTATATATTCTTGCGTGTATTTTACTCTTACTTTATATGCTTTCATAACTTATTTATTTTTACTTTCAATTATTACTTCTTGGTTTTCTTCACTTATATTTAATAAGTCATTTATTTCATCGTGTATTGTATCTTGTATTTCAAATGGGTAATTTCCTTCTTTATATTCTATAAATTCATTGTCAATTAAAAAATTTACAATTCTTATTGAGACATCTCGCGTGTCATCGTTTGTTACTAAGGGATCGTAAAGCAATTCTTTAAATAATTGATTTACATTAATAAAATAATTTGCGTACTTTCCTCGTTCACTGCAACAATTATAATACTCGTACTCATTTACCATTGTTTCAAACTTTTCAGAAGATCCGTTATTTAACAACATTGGGCTTGTCCAGGCATTATTTAACATCATATTGCAAGCGTTTAAATAAAGGTCACCGCCTTTGTCATATACTTTTTTAGCCTCTGTTTTATTTACTTGCTTTACGTGTGTATTACCTATTTTTATAAATTGATTTTTATACTTCATAACTTTGGTATTATGGGAGCGTTTCCGCTCCCTGGTTTATACTACTTTATTAAATTTCTGATTGCTGAAACTTCTATCGTTCCATATTTATCGTGTACCTTACTTAAATACTCTTTGGCCTCAATAAATCGCGCTTCTGTTATCGCGTTTTCGTATTGATTGCGGAATTTTATTAACTCCGTTATCTCTGTTTTTATCTTCGGCATCTTGTATATTTTTGACGTTTTGCGTTCCAACATTTTTTGGTATACATTTTCTTTTTAAACTTTGACGTTTTGCATTGCCTGGAGGCGCTACAACTTGTTAGCGTTGGCGTTACAAATATTAAACAAATTACTATTGTGATTATTTTTTTAAAATTTTTCATATCTATTGAAATTTAAACTCTCTTGTTATTCTTGTTTTGTTTGTTGGGCTTGTGCTTGTTAATTTTACTACGTTGTAGCCTCTACAAGTATACGAGCGCTCCGCGTGTTCTTTTCCTCCTGCTCTTCTGAAGGCCTTTAACGTTTCGTCTTTAGTGATTAAATTATATACGCTTTCTGATATTTCATACACCGTGCTAACTCCAGGTAAAAAAGTCGTTTTTGTACTTGGGTTTTTTTCTTGCTTTGTTCTTGTCATTGTAATAGTCATTTTTTTGCGGTATTGTGGGAGCGTTTCCGCTCCCTGGTTTATATTGTTATTTATTTAGTTAAATTAAATTCTGTTTGTATTGTTTGTATTTCACACCCGCCCCACCAATCATCACAATCAAAGTAAAAAGAAGTTTCAGTAATTATTTTTTCTTCGTCTTCATTATCGATGTCACAATAGTTTTCGTGGTCGTGGGTTTTTAATTCTTTTTTGAGGTGTTCCTTTGCCTCGTCAAGTGATAAGTAAGCGCCCAGGGTACGAGAGTCAAAAGGCGTTCCGCCAACATATTCATTTAATAGATATAATTTCATAATATTATTTATTTAGTTTAGAATTTAGTTTTAAAATGTGGTAAGCCATAAAATTGAAATAATTATCAAGTATGTTTTTTGTCGTGTTCTTCTCGTTTGGGTAGGTGTCTACTTCCTGGAGGCGCTTCGCAAGTTTTATAATATCATCGTTATAAAATGGAATATCTAAAACCGAAGGAAGGCCAGCAAGCCAATGAGCGAAGCGCGTTTGTTCGTTTGGGTGTCGTGCCTGGTTGTACTTGTGATTAAATTCGGCCTCATAACAAGCCATAACAAAAGCCAATTTTTCCGCGTGTGTGGTTACTTCTGCGTAGTGTGTGTGGTCTTCTGTATTAATTGCATCAAGCAAATAATTTTGAATGTTTGAAAGATATTTTTTTGAGTTTGTGCGTAACATAGTTTTAAATTTATGGGCGCATTTCTGCGCCCTGGTTTATATTATTTTAATAAGTTTAACAACATTTTTAAAGTTTTAATTTCATCTTCTAAATTGCTGACAAGGTCAAAAACTCCGTTAGCCTCTAATCTTTCGGCGGTAAAATCTTCTGTAATTGCTTTTTCTGTTGGGTTTCCGAATCCAACTAAATTTTTAACTTCTTGAGCGTCCATTTGAATAGCGCTTACTTGTTTTAAAACTTCGCTTTTTACTTTTACTTGTATTGAGTGCATAATATTAATTTATGGGTTAATGTTTATATTTTGTTCAAAGATAGTATATAAAAGCACTTATGCAAGTCTTTTTTTTAATAATATACTTGTTACAAACATCTTGAGCGTGTAACGTGCTGATAACGTGTAAGTTATAAACGTAATTTATAATGATTATAAATAAGAAACGTTTAATATTTTAAGCGTTCGCGGAGGTATAACCTTCAATGTGTTGAAGTGTAAAGGGATCTTTAACGCAAAGGGATCTTCTCTTCCTGGAGGAGAGGCGCGCGCGTGTAGGGTAAAGCGTGCCAGGAGTAACGACGAAAGCGCGAAACGTGGCGAGGCGGTACGGCCTCGGCGCGTGTACCTGGCGCGGTGCTGTTGCTCGTAGCAAAACGCTAAAACATTGGAAGAAATATTTTAGGATTTGATTTAACTTTTTTAAAAAAATCAATTTCTTTTTTCAAGTAATTCAACTTATAATATATTATTACCCTCAACCCCTATGTGTCTGAATAAAAAAAAATTTTTTTAGTATATTTGTTTTTTAACTAAAAGAATAACATCATGCACAGCAAAAATTTAAACTCAAGAGATTTTGTTAACGGACTTTATGTAAAAGACGGAAGGTTAATAAACGATAGGCCAGACTCAATGACTGGTATTCAAAAAGCGGCTTCTATAAAAAGAGCTGTAAAGAATGACCGAAAGGTTAACCAAATATCTGAAGCTATAGAGCTTGCTGATAACAAAAAACATTTCAGACAATTGAGATTTTAGTTCACTCACTAATCTTTATTTTAAAAGAGGATCTTAATAGGTTCTCTTTTTTTGTACAATATGTATAATAATCGACATAACAATGTTATATTAAAAAAAAATCGACATTAACTAACTATCTATTTTTCAATACTTTATATTACTATTTTTATTAAATGTCGAAAATGTCGAAAAAAAGACTATAATAATAATAAAAAAATAGTAGTAGTAGTAGTAATATATATATAAGTAAGTAGGAGCAATATTGTTTGACATTCGTCATTATGTATTTAAAATATATTTTGTATATTTGTATAAATCAAATTAAATAAAATGAGCAACTACATACCAAAGGATCTTGAGTTCGATCAAGTCGGAAGAGACAAATTAATTAGCGGAATAGAAAAAATATCTAAAGCTGTAAAAAGTACTTTAGGCCCACGCGGAAAAACTGTTTTAATAGAGTCTTCTAATCACACGCAAGGAATTACAATTACAAAAGATGGAGTTACTGTTGCGGAGTCTATATCATTAATAGATCCTGTAGAGAACTTGGCTATTACTATGATGAAGGATGCAGCTCGTAGAACTGCTAATTCTGCTGGTGATGGAACTACTACTGCAATTGTTTTGACTGAAGCATTGGTAAAAGCTGGTGAAAAGTTTTTAAAACCAGAACATAATATAACTGAGGTTGTTAGGAATATAAAAAAGACTACTGACGAAGTTGTTTCTGAATTAAAAAACAATAGTCGTAAAGTTACTTCTTCAACATTAAAAGATGTTGCTACTATTTCTTCAAATAATGATCCAGAGTTGGGTAAGATTATTTCGGAGGCTTATAAAAAAGTTGGAGTTAATGGAATAGTTACAGTTGAGAGTTCTCAAAACCATGAGACTTATGCAACAGTTACAAACGGAATAAAAGTTGACAGAGGTTATACTTCTAATTTATTTATCACTAATCAAAAAAACGATGAATCAGTATTAGAAGATGCTTTAGTTTTAGTTTGTGATCAGGAGATAAGTAATATACTTCAAATAGAAAATATATTAAAACCAATAATACAACAAAACAAAAAACTTCTCATCATTGGGGCTTGCTCGCCTAATGTTGTGAATACCCTGGCAGCAAACGTGGTGCGTAATGGACTTAAGCTATGTAATATTATACCTCCAAATTTTGGATATAAACAACACGAGCTTATGCAAGACATCGCGTTGTCTGTTGGGGCGAAATACTTTTCAGAAAAAACAGGTGATAATTTAAATATGATTACCATGGATGACTTAGGTCATGCTGATAAAATTATATCTGGTAAAAACCAAACTGTTATAATAAAAAGTGATCAGTTAACTGAAGAGATACAAAATAGAATTAAAGAATTAAAAGAACAACAAAAAAATACAGATATAGTTTCAGATAGGGAATTTATTAATGAGCGTATTGCAAGTTTATCTGGATCTATTGGAGCTATTTATGTTGGAGGTAATTCTGATGTAGAGCAAAAAGAAAAGTATGACAGGGTAGAAGATGCTGTTTGTGCTGTTCGTAGTGCTTTAGAGGAAGGTATTGTAAGAGGCGGAGGATCAGCTTTATTTTATCTTGGTGAACATCTGGAGATACAGCGCTTCAAAGGAAAGCCTGAGGATGAATTTGATGACGAAGATATTGCAGATGTTATTTTAGGACACGCAATGTGTATTCCTTTTTATCAAATATTAGAAAATGCAGGTATTGATCTTAGGGGTGCAAGCGAAATTTTAGTTAAATCACATAAAGCAGCCAGAGACTATGGTTATGATGTTAAAAATGAAGAATACGGAGATATGTTTAAAATGGGTGTTATTGATCCCTTAAAAGTAACTCGTTTAGCTTTATTAAATGCGGTAAGTGTAGCTACAACAATACTTAGCACTAATGCTATAGTAACTCATGCGAGAAAAATAGATGATCAATAAAGAGTGGTTGTGGATGAACTACAATAAAATAAAAAATAACACCATGAAACCAGTTGGAAAATATATTATTATAAAAACAATTACAGAAGAAGTTAAAACCTCTTCAGGAATATTATTGTCTCAGACTGACGTAGATGAATTTAGGTATAAAAAAGGATCTGTAGTTAAGCCAGGGACGGATGTTACAGTTATAAAGTCTTTAGATTTAATCTATTACGATAAAAATGCTGGTCACACTATGATGATAAATGATGAAACATATACTATTATTCAAGAACGTGACGTTGTTATTGTTCTTTAATTTCTTTATTTAATTCTTTTATCATATTCCTATATACTTTATCCATATAAGTAATATCATTTTTAAATAAAGGATTTGAAACTGGAGATTCTGATATCTCTTCTCCATTAAGTTTTTTGTAAATGGTATTAATAACACGTTTAGCTTTGTATGTCAATTCATATAGAGTCGTTTCATTACCACTTCGCTTTCTCCAAACGTGTATCCACTCCTGCTTTAATAATTTATTGAAACGATTTACATCCCAATACATAAGTTCTTCGTATTCTTTGAATTGACTTTTATTAAATATTTGTTCGCTGTACAAGAAAAGCAACATTTCTAATTCAGGTGTTCCTAAATCATACTTAGCTTTTACCCAGTACCTTATAACTCTCCAGTATTTTAGAAAATCATGATCAGGTGGTTTCCTGGTAGTATTTTTTCGTGGATATATTCCTTTAAATTTCATTAAATTAAATTCTTATATTTGTAAAGATAAAACAAATATTTAAAAATACAGAATATGGCAATTGTAGCTGGCCCTGGAGGTCGAAAAAGTAAAACCGCTGTTAAAAAAGCAGCGCCTAAAATGACTATGCTGGCTAAAAAATCTTTATCTATTCAAAAAAAGAAATTAGCTAAATGTGCTGCAAAAGCAAAAGGTGCAGGTAAAAAGTGTAGTCTTAAAAAAACTTCCAGACTTAGAAAAAATATAGCAGGGTTAAACTCTACAGGAAAGACAAAAGCAAGAAGAGGAGTTGACAAAGGTGTGGAGCTTGGTAAAAAAGTAGCTAATTCTAAAACTGGTAAAATAGTTGGTGGAGCGATTAAGCTTGCGAAAAACATAAAAAACCTTGACTACAAAGGAGCTGCTAAAACAGTTTCTTCTACAGTTAAAGACGCTAAGAAAGCCAAAAAACTTATTAACTATAAAAAAATATTAAAAAGGAAAAAGAAATAGCATGGCAGTAGCAGACAAAAGAAGTAGGCTTTTAAAAAAAGCAGCAAGAAAAAAAAGGCAAGCTCAAAAAAGACAAGATAAAGGATGGCCTCAAGCAGCAAGAAGAAGTGAACAAGAAGCTTATGAGCTTAAAAGAGAAGCAAGAAACAGCTGTGGAAGAGGTCGTAAATCTGTGTATGGAGCAGGTGGAAGAAAAGTTGGTTGTAAAACTCGAAAAAGAAGAAAAAGATAAACTAATAAATATATATAATTATGCCACAAGGAAAAGGTACGTACGGAAGTAAAGTCGGAAGACCATCTAAAAAGAAAAAAATAGATCCAGTAAAAAAGAAAGGTTCTGCTAAAAAGAAAGGCATGTCGCCTACTGGGAATCAAGGAATGAAACGTAAACGTAAGAAAAAACCAGTTAATACTCCTTCCGCTCCAGCAGGATACTCAAAAAGAACACGCATGGATATGGCGGCTAAAGAGGCTTTAAGTGGAGGTGTTGCAAAAAAGAAAAAGAAAGCAGGGCAAACAGGCTATGGCCCACAAAATAGACTTGGTACTTTTGCTAAAAAGAAAAAAGTAAAAACTACTGGGCCAAAAAAAAAAGGCTATAAGAAAGACGCAGCTGCAATAGCAAAAGGCCCAAAAAAAAAAGATAACGGAGGTGTAAAAAAGCCTACTGCTCAAATGAAATCGAACTACGCTAAAAGAATAGCAGCTCAAAAATTGAGAGATAAAAAGGCGGCAAGAGCAAGAGCAGCTGGAAAAATAATAAAAGAAAACGAAAAACAGAGATTAAAATTAAAAGAAGCCAAAAGAAAAATAGCCTTAAAAAAAAGAGGCGTGTCAAAAGGTAAAAGAAAGACTCTTGATCAGTTAAGAAAAGAGGGAAAAATTAATTTTTAATATAAATAAATATGCCAGATCCAATTACAAAAAGAGTGAGAGATTCACTTAAAACAAGAAATAAAATAGTTAAAGACTCTACAAGTAGAATGGAAATGGTTAATGTCCTAAAAAAAGAATTAGGCAAAGAAAACTATAACAAGATTAGAACTAATAAGGTTAAAGATGTTAAGCTATCTTTAAAGCAAAAAAAATATATTAGTAGAATTAATCGGTTAGCTAAAAAAGAACAAAAGAACCGAAGAAAAATCGGAGATAAATCAATTTTAGGTAGAAAGAAAAAATAAATAACCATGAGTTGTAAAGGTTTAAAGGGAACACCCTTAAAGAATTGTAAAGCATTAGCCCTTAAAAAAGCAAAAGCAAAAGCGTATTCATTGCTAAAAAAAAGACACCCTAACATGACTAAGAATGACACCTTGTTGGTAAATAGGTCTCTTAGTAAAAACGCATCCTTAGAAAACTTTACAGATAAAAAAATAGCTGCTGCGGTTTCTTTAGCAGGAAAGAAAAGAAGTGTTGGTCAAAAAAGAAGTAAACCAGTAGCAGAAGTAAACCTTATTGGTACAGCTAACGCTAAGTCAAGAAAAACTACTGTAAAAGTAACCCCAAGAAAAAAAGCTTTATTAAAAAAGAATAGAATAAAGAGAAAGGAAGAATATGTGTCTACAGCTGTTTTTAATAAAAAAGATCTTGCAAGTAAGGTTACGTTTAAAAGAAAGAAAAAAGGAAATGCATTAAAGAGCGATGAGAAGAAAAAGACTGAGACTAAGCAAAAGACTCAAAAAGAATTAGCGGCGGAAGTAAAAGCAAAAGAAACTAAAAAAAGCAACGCTGAAAAGAAAAAGAAATCAACTACTACAAAGAAAAAGACTTACGTAAGAGGCAAAGGTAAAAGTACGTTGACTAAAAAGAAAAAAACAAACACTACTCAAAAGCAAAAAACAGCTTTAGCTAATGCTAAAAAGAAATCTACTGCAAAAAGTCAGGCTTCTATAAAAGCAAAAAAAGACGCTATAAGAAAAAAATTGCAACGTAGTACAAAAGAAAAATTAAAAGACACTGGTAAAAAAATAAAAAAGATATTTAAAAAGAAAACTCCTGCCCAGAAAAAAGCTAAGTTAGAAAAGAAGGTAAATAAAAAGCTTAATAGAAAAATTACAGGTAATAGATGGAATGCAAAATGGAACTAAAAATTAATTTATAAATATTTGTATATTTGTATTATTGATAACTTAAAATAAAAATTATGAAACAAGGTTATAACGCAAGACTTGATGAGTCTTTAGGTTCAAGAAACGGAAAAAAATCTCAGTCTATGAAATCTCGTAGAAATGAAAGTAAGGCTATGTCTAAAAAAATGTATGGACATTCTTATGGAGCTGACAAATCAATGTCTTATCGTCACACTCCTGTTATTAAGAAGCATCCTCATTTAAAATCCTAAGCATGAGTTTTAAAAAAGTTCAAGCAAAAATAGCTAAAAAAGGAGGTTACTCTAAAAAAGCAGCTGGAGCTATATTAGCTTCTGCTTCAAGAAAAGCAAGTGCTTCTGCTAAAAGGAAAAATCCTAAACTAAGAAAAGTTAAGGGTAGAGCAAAACGATAATTTAAAAATTTAATTAAATGGCAAAAAAGAAAGTAATCAAAAAAGATGCTTCTAATAAAAAGAAGCCAGTAATAAAAAAACCAGTAGATAAAAAAAAAGTTGTTGAGTTAGTTTTAAAAGATGCGATTCAACACATAAATGTTTATCCAAAGTATAATCCTTTAAGAAAATAGAATGGGAAAATTATTAGTAAAATTAGGTTTATGGGTTCAAGGTGTATGGTGCAAGTTTGCTTGTTTCTATAACTCTCTTGTTGTAAAGTTAATTATAAAAGTAGATAGTTGTCCTAATCAAGTTTGTACTTGCAATAAATGAAAAAAAATTTTACAAAAATACAGACAATAAACAGATCCAGAGGATTTGGAGATACAGTAGAAAAATTTACAAAAGCTACTGGAATAAAAAGAGTTGTAGATACAGTTACTAAAGGTGATTGTGGTTGCAACAAACGTAAGGATTCTCTTAATAGAATGTTTCCTTATAAAAAATAAACGAGATTTTTAACCCTCAAAAACAAAAAAATGGCATATCCAAAAATCACTGTTAATACAGGGCTGGCACAAGAAGTAATATCCAGCGACACATTACCAATACCATCACCAAATCTTCCAGTACTATCTGGAAATAATACAGCAAATACCGAAGACAAGCTTGTCGATGTGGGTGCAGATTTTTCTAATGTTGAGGTAAATGATATTGTATATAATACAGCTACAGGAACTATTGCTACAGTTACAGCAGTTAGTCCTACTATATTAGATATTAGTGCAAATATTTTTCTAAACGCTCCCAATGATACTTATATAGTATTTTTAGGTGGCCCTAATGGTTCGTCAAGAATAGATTCTTCAGAAGGATGTTTATTATATGTAGGGAGTAATGACACAACTATGGATATAGCTAAATCTTATGTTGACATTAAGGTTCAAACAACAGCAGGAAGTGATATAACATTTGCAAACTTTCCAGTAGGAAACTACCTTCCAATTCAAATATTAAAATTATACACCACAGGCACAGATGCTGCGTCTCGTAATAGTTGTATAGCAATTTGGTAATATGAACTTCGATATGTCAGATATAAAATTATACGCTTTAAATGCAACGTCTCTTGTTGTATCTTTTTCACAAATTGATATGGCTTTAAAAATAATTTTGCTCGCACTAAGTGTTGGGTATACCGCTCAAAAGTGGTATTTATTAAATAAAGAAAGAAAGAACAAAAAGTAAAAAGTTCTAAAATCTTAATTAAAAACATAAGAGGCACAGAACGACTGTGTCTTTTTTTATATATAAAATATGAAAAAAGTTGAAAAAATTATCATCCATTGCTCTGCAACAAGAGAGGGTGATGACTCTATTAATGCTGAGGTTATAGATCGATGGCATAAAAAAAGAGGATGGAAAGGAATAGGATATCATTTTTTAGTTTTAATAGACGGATCTATTGAGCCTGGAAGAATGATAAATAAGTGCGGTGCGCATACGAAAGGGTTGAATTGTAGCTCTATCTCGATTTGTTATGTGGGAGGAGTAGAATCTGAAAGAGATTCAAAAGGAAAGTATCCTGCAAAAGATACAAGAACTTCAGAACAAATAGCAACTATGTTAGAATTATTGCGTGTATTACGTAAAATGTATCCAGAAGCAAAAATTCATTCCCATCGAGACTTTGCTGCTAAATCGTGTCCAAGTTTTGACGCAACTAAAGAATATTGTAATATTTAAAATAAACACTTATGGCAAAAAAAGGTAGAACTAAAGGAAATAAAATTTGTGCAGCAGGAATCTCCTGGGCAAAAAGAACATTTGATAAATACCCTTCTGCCTATGCAAATATGGCAGCAAGTAAATATTGTAAAGATCCTAATTACGGAAAAGGTAAAAATAAAAAATAATGGCTAAGAAATTTAAAGTACATAACATGTATAGTAAAACAGGAATTAAAAAAGTTGCTAAGACTATGTCTGATCACTTATCTTTAAAAA
>Ga0209336_10000257_pt1 | contig 27485 bp, 56 predicted proteins | sample LinPmetageLP32_FD_184042 | JGI IMG/M metagenome (GOLD analysis project Ga0209336, IMG submission 184042) | Marine viral communities from the Pacific Ocean - LP-32 (SPAdes) (version 2) | ecosystem: Environmental > Aquatic > Marine > Oceanic | place: Pacific Ocean | collected 2009-08-23
GCATTTCTAATTGGCTTAACTACAAAACTATCTGCTACGGTGTTATTTACTGTACTACTCGATGCGTTAAGTACAATACTGTTTGCGGCTTGGCTCACTGCACCTGCGTTTTGACCAATTGCTATTGCATTGCCGCCTTGTTGATGGTTACCTGCGCCTTGACCAATTGCTACTGCATTGCCGCTTTGACTAGTTTGCCCTGCATACTGTCCATATGCGACTGCACCAGAGCTTTGTGCGGACTCACCTGCTTGCCAACCTATAGCTACAGCGTTGGTGCCTTGTCCACTTTGACCAGCTTCGTTACCAATTGCTATTGCGTTATTACCTTGACTAGTACCTGCGTACTTACCAATTGCAACTTCTGTTGGACCAGAGACATTATTAATATCAGTAATACCTGCCCACGTTGAGCCGCCGCCGCCACCACCTGACTGTGCCACCCAAGCATAATCTGATCCATTCCAACTTAACACATATCCACTAGTTGGATTACTTTGATTTAAATGTAGGTCTATATTTCCGCCTAAACCACCAGTAGTTTGGTATGCACTCAGGTCTGTATAGTTTGCTAGTTTAACCCAGTTACCGCCATGAGCAAAGTAACCTGCTCCTGTGCCGTGAACATGAGCAAACATACCATGATAGGTTGTAGCACTTGGCAAATCACCTTCTGTAGCATACATGTTTGCAAATAACATTTTACCAGTAGTAGTAATGTTATTACTACCCATATCAATAGCACCAGTCATTGTGCCGCCTGCTAGTGGTAGTTTTTCAGCTATACTAGTTGCTGTAGTTGTTGCAAAGTTTGGATCGTCTCCTAGTGCCGCCGCCAGTTCATTTAGTGTGTCCATTGTACCCGGAGCTGTATCTACCAGTGCATCAATTTTAATTTGAGCTCTTGCATCTGCTCTAGCATCTGTGTAGTACAAGTTAGTTGTACCTTCTGACAATGCATCTGTATCTGCTAGCCCGCCACCAGTTGCAAAAGTAAAGTTTCCACTACCATCTGTAGTCAATACTTGATTTGCTGTGCCGTCTGTTATTCCTAAATCTGTTAATGCACTAGGAATAGCTGTATCACCTGCTAGGGCTGTTGTACCAGTTGTACCTAGTGCTAGTAGTGCAGTATCACCTGCTAGGGCTGTTGTACCAGTTGTACCTAGTGCTAGTAGTGCAGTATCACCTGCTAGGGCTGTTGTACCAGTTATACCCAATGCCAATGCATCAGTAATTCCATAACCTGCTATTGTAGTTGGTGTGCCAGTTAATGAAGCAAATGCTCCGTCAAAATCAGCGGCATCATCATTATACAATTCAGTAAAGTTGCTGTTAACTTTATTAAATGCACTACGAAGTGCTTCTCCATCTCCTGCTTGTTCTGATGTACCTATGTTAATTACTTGCTTTGCCATATCTATTCCTTAACGATTCATTTCTATACTTGATATTGTTCCACTCTGCCAGTTAATAATATCTGCTCTAAGCCATACAAAGTTTCCAGTTACATTGTATGATTTCATGCTTGTCTCTGAGACATTATAAATCAAATTGTCTAAAACTTTTTTAGTAACAAGTCCTGAAACGTCAACTGTAAATTCTTCGTCTGATAAGTTAATATCAAAAAAGTCACCATCGCTTGGTGTAGTTTCTAAACTACCTTGTATTTTAATAGTACCGGTAAAGTCATTTAGATTAACCATTATGGTATGAAGTCCATCAGATTGTCCAAAGGATGCATCACCTTTTACTTTTTCACTGGTGAGAGTTGTAATATTTGAAAAAACGCTTGTTGATAATATTGTTACTGTGTCAGCCATGATTCTCTTCTTGTATAATTTCTACTAGTTTGCCGGGCCCAACTAATTCTTGCACTGCGGCTTCTATAGTACTTACTATTTCTGGATTCATAATTTTTCGGCGTTCGTCAGTATCTTTCAGCAGTTCGCTTACTTTGATAACGACCATGTCTTCGTTTAATTGTGCCATAGTTGTACTCCTTTGCTAGTTGTATTTATTACAACTCGTCCAGGGTAACTACTTGTTAGACACGACCTATCAACATAAACCTTTTATACTTAGGTAAAAGTGCAGTACCACTGTACATTAAGTGTGTCATTGGTGCTTGTTTAATAAACTCGTTTATATTTGAAACACAATTCACATGTTCTTCTATGTCAACATAATTATTATTTTGTAAAATAACTAATTTACCTTTAGGTATTTTTGCATACCATTTTTTAAAGTTTTCTATATGCTCACAGCTTGTGTTTATAATAGTATCTGGATTGTCTTTCATTTGTATAGTTTTCTTGTCTGCACCAGATGTCATATAATAGAAATTACCCAGTGTTCCGTCACTTGGTGCAGGAGAATCTGACCACTCAAAATCCATAATGTCGACTGTACTTGCTTTGAAGCGCCAATTATCTTCAACCCATGGCTTATTAAATACTTCGGCAATATTTACACATGTAGAATCAATATCAAAACTGCGAATTTTATCAACTTTAATTTTACTTTCGAACAACATAGTAGCTAGTGTAGCATACCATCCAGCACATAGAAATACTGTGCCAATTTCAAGTTTTAATTTTTCAAGTTCTTCAACTAGCCATAGTTTACTTTGTAGTTGCCCTCGGCTAAAACAATCATCCCATATCTCTGTATCATTTACAAAAAAACTTTTGAAGGCTTTTGTAAACTGTGTCTCAACACATTCATCTAATAAAGGCCATAACTTCCATTTATTATCTTCCATAATTAATTTTCGTAAACTGTCTTTATTACTATCATTTACTATGCGAAACAAACTTCTCAAGTCTTTGTCAGTATAAGCTCTACGCAAATCTGAAATAGATTCATGTGTAGGGTATAATATCTCAAACCTATCTAATAATTCATTTATTTCCATTTTCAATCTCGTCCAGAGTAACTACCTTTTGTGTTTTAGTAATGTACTTTTTATATACCATATGTAGTGTTACTACATCATCGTGATTGACCAAGTATATACTACCCGTTGCTGTATAAGGAGTTCTATACACTGCATTAAATTGTTTCCAATTTGGGTTGAGTGTTTTCCTAATAGGTTGCGAATTTTGTGCATTAGCTGTTCTCTGCCATAGCTGGTTCATTCCCTTCTGATAGCTTTTACTGGTAATTCTAAAGGTATCATTTAATTTATAACAACCATATTCAAAACTGTCAAGACAAAAGTTTTGCATCTCTTCAAAAATTTCTTGGTCATGTTCACCATAACGTGTACTCATTATTTTATAACGAAACTTCTTATACCAAAGTCTAGGTCGAGTAACCACAGTTAAATCATTAAGTAAGATGTCTTGATGCTTAGTGTTTACTGGGCCATTTATAAATTCAATTTGATCGTTATAATTATCGATTATCCAAGCAATACTGTCAGGCTTTACCAAGTATACAAAATAACTTCTATCAGCTCTTATTTTATAACTATTTGTTTCGTTTTCTTTTAAGTAATCTTGTATGCATCTATTACGATACCAAATTTCTTGTAGCTCTACTTTATCTCGTTTAGCATCGACTGTACGCCAAGATGGTTGTCTAAGTGCCACACGCCAAGTGTGACTTTTATAAAACAGTTTAACTCCGTACTGAAAATCAGGTCTGGATCTTATCTGTTCGGATATTAATTTTGTCATTTTCAATACTCAGTTTTACTAAGTCCACGTCTTCCCCAAACAATATTTGTTTACTCAAAGGCTTTTTGATCTTCTCATTAATCAATCTTGCCATTGGTCTTGCACCCATACTAGGTGTAAATCCTCTCGTCGTAAGCCAGTCGACAGTTTCCTCGTCATACTCAATAACAATGTTTCTTGGCTCTAACATTTCTTCAAGCTCACGCAAGAATTTAACAGTAACACTTTTCATTAATATTTTATCTAGTTTCTTAAACTGTACTACTGCATCTAATCTATTTCTAAATTCTGGAGCAAAGAAACTTTTGACTGCCTCATCTTGTGCATCATCACTTTGATCTATATTGCCAAATCCGATACCATTTTTCTCTGCATCTCTTGCACCCAGGTTACTTGTAAGTATAACAATAGCATTTCTAGCACTAACAGTTTTACCATCACTTGATGTAACCATTCCGTTGTCCATAATTTGCAATAACACATTACTCACGTCTGGGTGTGCTTTTTCAATTTCGTCTAACAATAGTATACAATTAGGATGTTCTTCCAATTTGTTAATTAGTAGTCCACTGCCTTGTCCGCCTTCTCCATAACCTACATAACCCGGAGGTGCACCTATTAGTTTTGCTACTGTGTGTCTTTCCTGGTATTCACTCATATCAAAACGTACAAGTTCCATGTGCATTATTTCACTTAGTTGTTTTGCTGTTTCTGTTTTACCTACACCAGTTGGACCTGTAAACAAATAATTGCCAATTGGTTTGTTTGCATCTTTAAGTCCGGCCCTTGCAATATAAATGCTATCAGCTAATCTTTCAAGTGCTTCGTCTTGTCCAAACACTTTGTTTTGCAGTGCCTTCTCAATATCAATCTGCTGTTCTTGTTTATACTCACTGTCTTTGGTAAGCACTAGTTGGTCAACTGGTATTCTAGTTAGTTTTGCTACTTCGTAACGTATGTCATCCAGTTCAAGTATACCTTTTCTAGCTGTTTCTGGCAATAGCTTTTGTCTAGCCGCAGCCGCATCTAATGCATCAAATGCTTTGTCTGGTAAAAATCTATTGTGCCAATACTGGTGTGTAAGATCTACTGCGCCATGCATTGCTTCTTGACTATATGCAATCTCATGATATATTTCATAAGCAGGTATACTGTTAACAACAATACGTTTGGCATCTTCTACACTTGGTTCTGGAACATCCACTTTGTAAAATCTTCTATTCAGTGCCTTGTCTTTTTCAAAATGTTCTCTGTATTCATCATACGTGGTCGAACCAATACAGCGTAGTAGTCCACGTTGTAAACTAGGTTTCAACAAGTTGGCTACATCCATAGCACCTTGCCCTGCATTACCTGCACCCATAATCATATGTATTTCATCTATAAAGAGGATAGTCTTATCTTTTGCTTCTAGTATTTCAAGAACTTCTTTGAGCCTTTCTTCGAAATCTCCTCTGAACTTTGTACCTGCTAGTAATGCACCAATATCTAAACTGTAGATAGTATGGTCTTTAATAATATCAGGTACATTGTCTTCATTGATTAGATGTGCAAGTCCTTCAGCAATAGCTGTTTTACCAACTCCGCTTTCGCCTACCAGTACTACATTATTTTTCTTACGTCTTGCAATAGTCTGTGTTAATTGTTCTAGTTGCTCTTCTCTGCCTATTACAGGATCTATTCTTCCTGTACCAGCCATTTCATTTAAGTTATCACAATATTTCTTTAAGATTCTTTCTTGCTTATTTTGTCCTCTTTGCTGTGTAATACCTTCTGGTACTGTGTCTGTTAAATATCTAGCTATACTGTCTCTGCTGATGCCTTTGCTGTTCATTAAAAAAGCGGCAGGAGTAGTTGTCTCACTGAGTATGCTTATTAATAGATCTCTTGTATCCAAACCCTGTCTTCCATTAAATAATGCTTGCGTAAATGCTCTATGAAATACACGCTCTAACATGACAGTTTTTTTAGGTTCTTTTTCTTGTCCCTCAGGGTATTGTTGTTGTTCTTTTTCTAAATGATCATACACATCTCTACTGCATTCTTTTGGATCAACTCCACATTCATTTAATATGTCTTGTACTTCGTCTGTGTCTAATATAATAGCAAGCAAATGTTCTAATGTAACATACTCGTGTCTATAGTCTTTGCTAAGTCCAAATGTTTTGTCTACTAAGTGTTGTATTTTATCGCTTGACATTTAATTTAATTCTTTCCGTTTACTAATTGTATTTACTATAGCACATCTTGTACCGGTTTGTAAAGATCTGGAATTGATAATTTTGGTATTACTACTCTTATTTCTATTATTAAATCACCATTGGGTCTATTCCTACATGGCAATCCTGATTCAGGTATACGCAATTTTGTTCCGCTTTGTGTTCCTGACTGTATAGTTACTTTTATACTACGGTTATCTAGTGTATTAACAATCATTTGTCCACCAAATGCGGCAGTTTTTAAATCTATTGTACGTTTGCTTATTAAATTATTATTATTGTCAGTAGAGTATGTATCTGTCTTCTTAAACATAAATCTAATATACAAGTCTCCGCCCATTGGGCTCATACCTGCATACTGTACTCGGGAGCCATGATTTATTCCTTTGGGTATTGTAACACTCACAGGTTTGCTCATACCATTTGGCATACTAACATTAATTTGTTTAGTTGCACAATCAAAAACATCTTTTATCTCTACATGATAAGTTACATCTATATCTCTTTGCACACCGCCAAACGGATCACGAGTATTACCGTGCTTGCCAAACATTTGATTGAATACGTCATTAAAGTCTCCATAGTTCTGATTAAAAGATGAGGTATTCATATGAGGCTGTTGTTGAGATTCGTTTTTAAATCTAGCATCAGCATCTTTAATACTATCATATGCACTACTAATTTCGGCAAATCGTTTTTGATCGCCTCCAGCATCAGGGTGATGCTTCTTAGCCAGTTTTCTATATGCTGTCTTTATCTCTTCGTCGCTACTACTACTAGCGACTCCAAGAACGTCATAAGGATTAGTCATCGGCGGGCGTTACTGCTTCTTCATAATAAAGGATAATTGCATTTTGTTCTTCTATAAATTTTTTAATTTGTTCAAAACTTAATGCTAAATGTTCAAAACTTTGTGCAGTCATAGCATACAATACAAAGTCACCTTGCTCGCCTTTAACACGGGCAATTACTGCATCAAGGTTTGCTTGAGTCACAACAATAATATCAGCATTCTTCATTTCGATAGGATCAGGTCTTGGAACTATCCTAATAAGTGGTGCATCAATTTCCGGTGTTTCCACTACTGTCGGTACTGTTACTATTTCCTTTACGGGTAATAGGCGGGAGCAAGCACTCGCCCCCACTAGCACAGCCAATAGCACCGAAAAAGTTATCAACTTCTTCATTTATTTTTTCCTCACTAAGTTTTGGGTCAGCTAAACTGTTTTTAATAATATCTGTATTTGATAATAGAACAGCAATCTTTTTATTTGCTTCTTGTACTGCTTTTAGGTTTGTGCCTAAATCGTCATTTAGCTTTTGCTGTCTAACCAGTTCAGTTTTGAATTCTTCTATTTCTTTAGTTACTTTGTTTCTGTACTGCTCAAACTCTGCCAGTGTGGTTTGTTGTGCAGTTTCTAATTTTGCATTATTCGCAGTAAGTGTACGAATTGCATTTTGTGTACTAACATAGTATTGATAGCCAAACCAGCCAACGCCGCCTAGCACTCCTAAAACTATTATTACCAAATATAATCTTGCCGCCATGATTTTTCCTATATTCCAAGTACTATTTTATTAAACTTATGAATTATAAACCTGCGAGTTGCTTTACTCTGTCGAGGTTTTCGTTCTTAGGTTGTGCATATTTTAGCACATATTCTTGTGGATTGTCAAGAACACTATTGCTAAGATTTTCCTCGTTCAGATCTTTAGCGCCTTCGCCTTTATAATACTCAAATTGCCATTCTGTTATAGATGTTACATTACTAACAACTTTTAGTATATCTCTGATGTTTTCATACAGTGAAGAATTTCTGGTAAATTCAACAAATACCATGTGTTTGCCATTGGTATTAGGACCTTGACTGATATCAACATCTAAACTTTCTACTACGTCAGTTTCAATTAGGTTACTTAAATCACTAGCGGCTTGTTCTACATCAACTTCAAACGCCAATACTACAGTTTCACTAGCTTCGCCAATTTTTGGTTTGTATTGGTCAATGCTAATTGTTGCATTTACTAAGTTTACCATTTCACCATATTTTACTGTCATTTTTCTTACCCATCCATATCTGCACGTTTATAAAGTAAACTGTGGCTGCTTTTCTGTAGTAACCCAAACAATATTCGGCCCCATAACATCATAAATGTTCTTTGGATTTACGCCCGGTATCAATTTATGATTTGGTAGACCTTCGCCGGGTTCTGCATTGTATATTCTGTCCTTGACTTGGTCCAGTCTATCTACAATATCCAAGGTATACGGACCTGAGCCGTCTGGTTTTGTCCAGTTAATAACGTACATTGTTTTTGTCGGCGGTTGATCTTTTTGAGCGGGATCATTTGGATCATCGGGCCTGCCATAATCTTCATTAGTTGCTTCGTCTAAATCTGCACGGCTTATAAAGTCTTGAATTACATCTGCATCTAAACTTGTTAGTAGTTTACGCATTACTTTTTCAATACCATGCTTTTCAATCATATCATATATAGGCTGTGTATAATATCCACCTGCTTCTTGAACTGACTCATCTGCGTCCATGTCGCCATATTCTTTTAGTAGTCCTCTAGCCGAATCCATTTCTATTGTTAACCCTGCTAAGTGTTTCATTCTGTTTAAATCTGTCATTATTCTATTCCTAAATCTTGTTTATCTGGATTCATTTCATTATCATAATCCGAATCGTATGCACCTTCAACTTCGCTCATGTCAATATCCATACCATTGATTGTAATTTTATTAGAATCAAAATCATTAACAAACTGTCTTGGCATTTCGACGGTTACCAACCAAATTGGTCTTTTAATACGTTTTGGTCTACGTTTGCCATTTTCATCTGTTGGCATTAGATCATCTGGTGTTTGTATTTTTACTGGCTCTAGAAATGTTTCTTTACCATAAAACACCCTAGCGCCATGTTTTACAAGACGCATTGCGGCATCTGGATCTGGCATCAGCTTGTATGGATACATCAGTGTTACTGTAATCCAATATTTTGTTACTTCAGGACCAGCAATTACTTCACCATGTTCCCAATTCTTATAACTGTATATGTTTAAGTTGTCCAACACTTCTTCAAAATCAATCAGCACGTTTAAGTCACTGCTTGAGTCAACTAAATTATCCAGTGTGTCTTTTAATTCTTCGATCTCTTTCATAGTAGTATTTAGTCCTTTGTTATAAGTACTTATGTAGACAAAGTTGGGCTCGCAGACAACAATGGAGTTTACCACAAAATGGCTAAAAGAGCAAGAACAAAACAACCGAAAGGTTCATTTAACGATATGGTGATTGAACTGCAAGATTATCGCAGAAAGAAACTACAAATATTACCTCGTAACATTAACCAAGAAGATTACTTGGATATGTTAGAAAATTCCAATAAACATATAGTATTTGCAACTGGTCCAGCAGGAACAGGCAAAACTATGATGGCAGTACAAATGGGTATTCGCAACTTGGAAGAGGGCAATGTAGACCGTATTGTAATTACAAGACCAGCCGTAAGTGTTGACGAACAACACGGTTTTTTACCCGGCGACCTAAAAGAAAAAATGGCTCCCTGGACACGACCAATATTTGACTTCTTAGAAGAATACTATAAACCTAAGCAAGTTGAGGATATGATTAAAAATAAAACTATTGAGATCAGCCCACTTGCATATATGAGAGGAAGAACATTTAAAAGCTCGTGGATTATTGCAGATGAAATGCAAAATGCCACACAAGAGCAAACCAAAATGTTATTGACTCGTATTGGAGAAGGCAGTAAAATTTGTGTAACTGGAGACCTTGCTCAACATGATAGGGGATTTAATAACAACGGTCTTAAAGACTTTCTAAACAAATATGAAACAAAATATAACACTATAGGACATGTGCATTTCAGCAAAAAGGATGTCGAAAGACACCCTGTTGTTATTGATGTTCTAAGTATCTACGACGAAGCTAGTTAACGTAATTAACTAATTGAGCCCAGTTGTCTACAACTTTAACTCTAGCATCGTCAAAATAAGCGTTATGCTGATGCCTTAGCATTATAGCGTTAAGACCTAAGTCGGCGCCAAGCTGTGCATTTTCAGGCTTGTCTTCGATCCAAAACATACCACTATCTTTGTAAGGTAACAAAGATTGATCCTTGTCTGCACCCGTATCAATACATTCAACAAATTCAAAAGTACTAGTAGGAAACAGTTCAGCTAGATTCATTTCACGCATTTTCTTAGCATAAACATCTTCACTTAAACTGGTAACCGCACCAAAAGTATAACCTTTTGCACTAAGCTGTTCCATGCCCCATACCGCATCTTTGTGTGGTCCTAAAAAACCAATCCAAGCACTTTCATTAAACTCTCTGATTAGTTCTTTAACTTTGGGTTTTTTCATTCCAAAACGTTGTGACATTTCATAACCAAATTCGCTGGGGTCAGGCTTAAAGCCTTTTGTACCCATCCATTCAATAAATTTGCTTTCCCAATCTAAAAGCACTCCATCACAATCTGTTAGGATTAATTTCATTTTTACATCTTTATTCATATCTAACTTTCTTTTCTTAACTTATACTAGTACTATAGCATCAAGAGCTCTTACTGTCAAGTTCTTTTCCTAATTCTTTTATTCTTTTTTCTAATTTTTCAATACGGGATTCTAACGACGGTGGTGCATTTTTCACTTGTCGCTCCCACCATTCTTTACCAATTGTTTGTAGGCAGAAATCATATGGAATAGCCAAATGTAGGCACGGATCTGGATCATCTTTTAATGGATCTTCATGGGCTTGTACTGAGCTTGCAATTAATAAAAATAATATAGAAATAACTTTACGCATATTAAAACTCCTTAGTGTAAACTTAGGTTATCAATTTCACGTTCATGTTGGGTTTGTTCGTCGCCCATATATCTATTCATTTGTCTCAACAGAGACATAACTACACCGCTCCAATAGTTGTCACCCCAACTGCCAGATTCACATCTGTCTCTAGCAGTCATTGCACTATCAATGCGTTTTTCCATTAGTTCAACTGGATGCATTTTGTTTTTTCATAAGTGTAAAACAGTTATTAACTAATTTTTTCTCGTCGGAATCAAAGTCTCGTTCCCACCGAGTACCAAACAGTGCATCTAAATCGCTGAGTTTATCAGCAAGACGCATTAGGCGTACAGCCATGTCATGGTCTTCTTTTATTTTATAAGTTAGTTCCATCATAAACTCACCAAGTTTGGTAGCTTTTTGTTGTTGAGGGGTAATTTCAAAAAAGTTCATAGCCATTGGCAACTCCTGTTGTTTAATGTTAAGTTTTATAGTAACACAAGATGTCTTACTTGTCAACCTTTTTATCTATTATGGTTAACACATATCTTAATTCACTAATTAGACGCAAGTACCATTCTTTATCCATTTTGTCATGGGCCTTGCGTCTATCTTCAATTAGTTGTTTAATCCTAATTTCAATATACTCACGAGTGTCTGGTTTACGACCTCTTCTCATTAGTGAATAGTTGCAGTGTCTTCAGTGATATTCATACCATATACTTGATACAGTATTTGTACAATTTCTTCAGGGACAAAACCAATTTGTTCTTCGTCTGCTCCCTCTGGCATGTACATGCCTTTTAACTCGCCCTTAGAACTTATAATTAATCCAAAATCTGTATCGTCCAGGCTGTCTTCAAAACTTATTTTTTTCTTAGTCATCAGCTTAACCTTTCTTGTTTGGGATTAAATCACTCCATTTTGTTAATTTTTTCTTTTTTACACTACTGCGTTTTGTGATGTCGTCCCATGTTAGATAACCATGTTGCACCATTAGATCCAACATGCAATATACGTCTCCTGCTTCTTCAAGCAGTTTGGCATTCCATTCATCATCAACTTTAGCTTTGCGTAGTATCTTCATACAAACCTGTGTTAGTTCGCCACATTCCTCTGCGGTTATGGCGAACAACTGTTGATGGGTATCAAGTGTCTTCATCAAGTACTTATGCCGCCACTTTGCCAACAATCATACTAGCTGGAATTCTGGTAACCGTTCTACCAAATGGTGTAGCACCTGCGTCCTGAACTTCTACAGTTTTAGTATTCATTTTAACAATAGTACCTTGACGTACTACGCCACGTGATTCCCAATTAACAACATCACCTTTTTTAAGACCACGTTTGGCTTTGCTACCAATATAGCTCATTTGTAGTTTCCAAACTTTAGCAAGTTCATTGAGGTCTGCTTGGTTATCAATTTCTCGCATTGCGTCGATTGCAGTTTCAAGTTTTGTCATTTGATTCTCCTAATTGATTATTTTCTGACTTACTATATCCCAACTCACTTCTTTGGGGGTTCTCTGTGCATGTTGCACAATTCTCATCAACAGTTTCATATCCAAAGTCGAATGCATACTGTGTATAATTTCTAATTCCTTCGCTCCATAATTACGATTATTATGGGCGGCTGTCCAAACAAATTCTGTAATTATTTCACTTAATGATTTTGTCATTGATTTAATCCTGGAAGAAATAAATTAACAATAAGATTAAGTAAAAGTGTTCCTCCAAATATAATTACCATTCCGAATATTAGTAAAAAAACTTCTGGATCAACACCATTGGGTAGTTTCATTAGTCTGGGTCCGCTATTGCAGGCAGTGCCCATACCATAAGTGCGGCACCTAATGCACCAAAGATAAATGTTAAGTGCCAAGCATCTCCTTCGTGTCCTGTAGGGCCATCAATCGCTCCTACTGCTAACACCAAACATGCAAGTCCTAAACAAAATCTAAGCATTGTACCATTTCTCCTGCCACATTTCACTAACACTTTCTTCTAAGTAATCAGCACCTATATAATCGAGCAAATCATTTTCTTTGAAGATTTCCATTGCTTTGGATTGTGCTTCTGAAATGTCTTCACATTCGCTAATTTCATCAGACAACTGATCGAAACATTTCTCTTCTAAATCCATTACCATATCTTTAACTGCACCCATGTGCTCAACTCCTCTTATTTGTAAACTTCAACACTGACGAACCAGTATGGATCTGCAGGTATAACCCAATCCATATTCTTAAATGTTTCTCGTTCATCTATTAACATTGGACCTCTTACATAAACATCTGCACTTGGATCTCCACCTTGACGATCAGCGAACTCTTGTGCTTCTGTTTGTGTTGCAAACTTATATTCGTTTTTAGTATGCATTGTCTGTCCTTTTTGTTAACTTATATATATACTATAGCACCAAGATGTCATACTGTCAACAAAAAAGACGCCATTAAGACGTCTTTCTTTTATCTTTTTACACTGTCCAATGCTTTGGCATATAGAGGGAACATAGTGCATTCTGTCATTCCGTCTAATAGTGCAAGCATTTCTTTTTGGTATACTTTCCAAAAACTAGGATCTGCTTGACTAATGTCCTGACTGTTATCCAATATATCAGCCAGTTTAACAAACTGTGCATCAACACTACCACTCAGTGTATGCTCCATGTCTATTGATTTTCTAGTTGCTCGATTACCATCATAGGACACAGACACATCTGTGAGGTCTGAAACCAAACTAGCGATAGTGTCGCCAAACATAGACTGAATAGTATCAATGTCAACTTGTGTATCCTCCACAACATCATGCAAGTAAGCGGCGGCAATCTGATCGTCACTACCTCCATAGGTTCGAACAATGTCCGCAACTCTAATAGGGTGTACGATATAATCTTCACCATCATACTTTCTTTTTTGTCCAACTGCGGCGTGTGCCGCAGTAGCAAATGTAAGTGCTCTATCAGTAACTGACATATTGTTAGCCTTTTATAAGATTAAGATCAGTACAACAACTGGTATGATAGTTAACATACCAACTATTGCACAATGTATTGTTCTCCACAGAGCTACTTGATTCATGTTACACCAAGTAGTGTGGGCCAGTCCAGGCAACACTGTACTCACCAAACACGTTACCTCTAGCTTTGTTTCTAGCAGGAGCATTGTAACCTGCCGCCATTAGTATGTCACCTTTAGCAAACTTTTTGTCTGTATCAGTGTTAACAATAAAGCCCCAAACGCCTCCGCCTCGGATTAGTTTGATATACTTAGTGCCTTCTTTAACAGTAAAGCTATCATCAAAATTAGCAAGTTCTTTATCAAAGTAACTACCTGCTTCTGGCATACCACGTCCGCCAGCAGTAGCAAATTTAACGTAGTCTTTTTTACATTTTTGGATTAATGTTTGAATCTGTTCTTGCATTTTTAACACCTCTTTTGTTTAACTTACTCTTATAATATAACACCAAGACGTCATACTGTCAACCTTTTTCTGCATCTTTTTTGTAAATAACTTTACGGGTGTACTACATCCGTATACAAAAGGAGGTTATTACAATGGAAATAATCAACAAAGTAAAAGGATGGGCCGGTGCTTTAGCTGAAGTAGGACTAAGTATCGCCGCTCTTATGATCGTAGTAGAAGTACTAGGATTGGGCAATATACCATTCTTTCCAGAAGTAAGTGTCGTAAGTAACGTGAGTGCTATGCTCTCAACACTTGGCGCTGAAGGCCTAATGGGCTTGATTGCTATCTGGGTGCTATACGCAATATGGCAGAAGAAGTAATCTAAAGACCAATAGGTTGAAAACCACGCTAGGAAATCAGCCTCCCTTCTAACCAACATTTGACTGGGACTCTAACCAACATTTGACTATTACTACTATAGTATGAGTTAAGCCCACACAAGCAAGTTATGTAATATTATAGTATGAGTTAGGACTGTCAGCCTCCCTTCTTATGCAAAATCAAACAAATCATTAAAAACATCTTTTTGTATAACTGCACTACTAGTCATATAGTCTAATCCATTCGGACTAAATCTATTAATAGCTATGATGTCATCACGTTTGTTTAGATCTAAATCCTCAATCATTCGATCCAAAACTGTGTATGCAGTATCGCAATCCAATAAGAAAAGTTCTGTTCGAAGAGCATTTCTGTCGTGATAGTCTGCCAAATATCTATGAACTTCTTTTTCTAGTGAATTAGGATCTATTGTGTCAATGCTCCATAATGCACTTACATTAGATCCTTGTTGGCAATATGCTCTAGTTCTATTATACAGACTGTGACTTTTTCCAATTTTACAATGGTCTTGTGGTAGCCATTCTCCCCGAAATTGAAAATGAGGTTTAACACAATATACAGTTTTTGGTATACCGTAACCTTTATCTAAATCAGTTACTGACTTATTATAGTATTTCATTAATTCTACTTTTAATTTCTTTAGTGTACATCCATGACTTATCATAGCTTTTTGCCTCCTCTAAAGTCGCCCTCGATATACGTTTTAGCCATATGACACAATACACACAACGTATTGATATTGTCCTCTGTGTCTTTACCGCCTTGACTCTTCAAGTGAATATGGTCACCATGCATAACACCTCGCATAGCTCTATTCCTAATAAACGGATCTTCCACATGACCAAAACGTACTTCATCTTTGCGTGGATCATATCCGCATTTAGAACAACACCAATTTCTGTAGAATGTGTGTGGACGTTCAGGCTTACCCATACCGCCATATTCATTACATTCTAATTGATGTTCTCTACACAATACATTACTGCCCGGGCCGTCATATACACTTAGCTCGTTGCAACAATCTTCAAGCATACACTGTGGAGCTCTGCGGTATTGCTCCTTTAATACCGCAGTGCTCTTTAGTTTATCCTTTTTAGGATTTCTTAGTTTCATTTCCACAAGTCCGATGTAATAACAGTATAACCATTATTGGGTGTGTACTTGGGTGTTTTAATATCAGTACTCATTTTCATTTGTGCAATTAAAAACGGAATACCTGTACGCATCTCTGTACTAAATCCTTTAAGCCCAAATTCTTCATAGCTTTCTGGATTAGCATGAGCATACCAACGAGTATAACTCAAACGTACCTTATCCCAGAATGTACCGTTCTCACCAAAGTTTGCTTCAAAGTAGTCTTTGGTAAAGGCTACCATTTTAAGCAAGTATTCATTGTCTACAGTAATCTTTTGTTCGTAACACAAGTTAAAGTATTCATACAACTGCCTTGCTTCTTTAGCACGAACTGGACGTTCTTCATTTAGGTATACCCAGTACTGTGCAAACATTCTAGTTACTTCTGGGTGCTTACGAGTTCTGAGACTTTTACTCATCAGTGTGTCAGCTAACAATGTAAATGCACCGGGCTCGTCTTCGTCACCAAATTTATTATTGGTAGCAAACAATCCTGCTTGTGCAAAGTAATCATTTTTCTGTGCAGTGTCTACCCATTCTTCATATTCAGCACCATCTACTTTAACACCATATACCTGTTGCTTGTAGGTATCAATAAAGTCTAAACTTTCTTTTGCATCTCCATTAAGCATAATAAAGTTTCTACGGATTTCCAACTTCTGCTTGGAACTGTAAACAACAATTGGTACTGTTGCTTTTGCAGTACGTTCACCAAATACTTTTGTTAGAATAATAAACAATGCAATAATAGTGTGTTGTCCGTCCCATGCAATATACTTGCCTGGTCTTTGTGGATCTTCATACACTTGTATTGCCATAACCATACTTTCACTGAAGTATGATAGAATTTTTAAAATGTGTCTTATGTTAAGTTCACGTTGCATGGTCTCATCAACTAAGATAGCATCCATGCTAGCACTCATACCTTTACACAATTTAATATCTGCAAATTGTTCCCAACCACGCTCTGTGGGAGGACTACAGTTGCGTCGACGAAACTCGTCTACTACTGCTTCTAATTGTGCTTTGAATTGAGGGGCTTTTGCGATTGCTTTTTCTAATCGCTCTTGCAGTGTTACAAAGTTACTCGTGTTCACTTCGTAAAGACTGTTAATCTTTTGTGCGTAGTTCATTTATATTTCCTTATAAGCGGACATCCTGTCCATAAAGTAACGGTCATACTCGACCAATATAGTTAATTTAACATATTTAAATAGGATATGTCAACCTAATAATGCAATTCAAAATTACCTAATATTGATTGCAATACTGTATCGTCTTTGTCACCAAAAACAAAACCACAAGTATCCAGTGGAATAAAATGTGTGCAGTCGCCATCTCGTATTGGATAAGTTGGATCATTTACTACGCCACTCATAAATCCCATACTGCCTGCAACTGTAACTGCACCTTGCATTTGACTTTCTGTTACACCTAATACCAACACAGTGCCAAACCCTTGTGGAGTTTCATCGTTCCATGCATGGTATAAATTATCTTGGTGTGAAGTTTCATTACGCCTAAAAACTTCTGCTACAAAAGCATTACTAGCATGGCTAGCTTGTGCCATAGCTTTGCCTGGATTCATACTGTCTAAATCAGTACGCATCAATATATAAAGTACCGGTGTCATTTAATAAACCTTTCGATTGTTCCCACAATATATCCTAAACGATATTGTAATTTTTTGGGGAGGTACTGTATGAACTTAGTCAAAGAAATTGCCCTCCTGCCAGTTCCATTCATTTGAAGTTCCAACTTGGAACCATGCACCATCTTTGCTATTAGGATTACTCCAAAGCAACTCTTTGTTTGCAGTTTCCATTGCACGACCCATTGTACCAAACTCATCTGCGAAGGTCTTACCATAAGCATTAAAAGTATGCATTTCCATATTATCTCTCCAACACACAAAAATGTCCAAAGTGCTTATCAAACACTTGAACTAGGTTTTCATAATCACCATTCATCATTTCGGTTAGTATAGATGAACCGTCCATTCCAAGTTCTCTTGCAAAACGTTTTGCATGAGCCATCATATGAAAAGCATTGCCTTCAGGACCAGTAAGGTCTATTACAACTTCAGTTACCGGTTGCTTTGTTCTAATCATTTTGATCTTCCTTTAGTGCATTCCACAATGACTGAGGAATAACTTGATATCCCTGGGCGGCTTTTGCCAAGCAATATGCTTGATATGTTGGATAATCAATAGCTAACATCTGTATGCTCCATTGTTGTAAGCTCTACTTTCTTTACACCGTTTTGCTTGCCGATGTAGTAAAAGTACTTTTTAGCACTTTCATGTGTTTTGAAATAGCGAATCTTTTTTGGATAGTTATAGTAACCATATTCAACTTTAAACATTCTTATAACTCCTTAACTTACTCTTATACTATAACACCAAGAGCTCATACTGTCAACCGTTTTCTTCGACGCCGCAAATTCCATCTTCTACACTTTTAATATGCTTGCATTTACGATAAGCAGGACAGTCACATTCAAATCCACGGTCTGTCATTTCAACACTATACTCATCACCTTTACTGCCCGTAACGGGCCATACTATTCCTACAAAAGGATGATTCTCTGTATTGATTACTTCGCTTGGGAAAGCCATTATATTGCCATCTCCAACTGCACACCTTCTCCTCGGAATATTTTATGTTCATCAGCGGATTTCTTAGGTGTAGTAAAACCAAAACCATTTACACCGCACCAAACTAGACCTTGATCCCTTTTGTAAATCTCATGGGCTGTTAGTATTTTAAAGTTTTCGTCGAATCCGTTATCGATCATTTCAATGAGTTCATCAAACGTTTTACCATAAAACTCTGCACGTTTGTTTAAAATAGTCATTGCACCTTTAATACGCATAAAACACTCCTTTGTTTCTCACTTTATATATACACTATAACACCAAGATGTCTTGTTGTCAACCTTTTATTTGCTTGTTTTCAATTAAATACTCACTAAATTATCTACCGAATCACGATTAAATATGTGTAGTACAACTTAGTACAGTTTGAGTGAGCAAAAAATAAATGATTGATCCAATATCAGCGGTAGCGACGGCCTCGGCAGCTTTTTCTGTGATTAAAAAAGGTTTCCAAATGGGACGCGATATAGAAAGCATGTCGGGTGATTTAGGTAGATGGATGGGTGCATGTTCGGATATTAAAAAAGCAGATGAGTATGCTAAAACCCCGCCACTGTTTAAAAAACTATTCGCAAGTGGAAGTGTTGAAGAAGAAGCTATGAATAGTTTCTTAGCCAAAAAGAAAGCTGAAGATATGCGAGAAGAACTCCGCAACATCATCAGTTTTACTAGAGGACCTAGTGCTTGGCAAGAACTAATACAAACAGAAGCTAACATTCGTAAAAAGCGGCAAGAAGCAATATATGCACAAGAAGAATATAGGCAAAAAGTTATTGAAATGGTTGCAATATCGGCGTTGGTTCTAACAGTACTCGGCATGATAGGATTCTTTGGATATCTAGCGTTATCCCATAGAGGCATAATATAACATGATGGGACATGTCTTTCTACTAGTATTTTTACTAGGTGAGCAAAAACAACCCAACCCAATGTATTTTGCTAGCATTAATACATGCAACTGGTATGCAAGTAGGATTGTGAGAAGATACGGTAATTATGGCAGTTCCAATGGTATGATTCCACCCGAACATAGAGCAACGGCATATTGTAAACCTGTGTTTGTCAATAAAGACAACATACTAGTTTATGATCACTAAAGATTATGAGTATAAAATTTAAGAACACAAGTTTAGTCGACACGTTAAATGAAAACAGTCCATTGATAATGGCAACTAAAGGTCCACAATTAATGCTGGCTAGGTTCCATGGATTTAGTACATTTTATAAAAATAAAAGACGCAATCAACAAATATGTGATGAATGGATTCGTGATAATCCTCATAGAGCAAGTAGACCAAAGCCACGTGACCAGTCCCTTGATACAGAAATGACTAAAGACGAATACTTTGAACAAGAGCAAGCTCGAGCACAAACTAAAAATAAAAAGTAGTAAATACCCACTTAATCAACTGTAAAATTTTGTAAATAGATGTATGCTTTTTGATTGGAGATCAACTATGGCAGAATCATTCGAGTTGCTAATTCAACTGTGGCCAATACTATTAGGTTTCATTACACTAGTTATTGTGTTGGCACAAATGCATTCAAAGATCGGTGTACTGGAAGAGAAGGTCCGTACACTGTTTGAGTTATATAATAAGGAAAAATAGATATTACATATGTAATAAAATAGGTAAATATTACGGACAGAGGAGTACCCCTAAATGATAAAAAATTTAAAAGACTTAATTATTGTGGTGCTAGTAGCTGGTGTTCTCTCCCTATTAGGTCTCATAATAGTAGGAGATTATTATGTAGCATTACAAGAGAATAGACCAGTTGATGAAAGTGTAATTACACTTATGAAGATGGCACTCACAGGACTAATAGGCATTATTGCAGGCTACATTGGATCAAAATAGATATAGGGATTTATTCCACAAAGTTTTTGAGGAAGAATTTGGAAAAGCTGGATCCCAATCAGATTGGGATAAAATAAAGCTATCTAAAAGTCTTCCATTGGATGTATTTTACAAGCTATTTCCTATTACTGCTACATGGACTATGCGTAAAAAACATCACAATATATAGTAGTAGAGTGCATTTAAAACACCAAAAAATTACTATATGTTGTGTTAAAGATTGTTTAATTCAATAAGTGTTGCACTTAGATTAATCTCTGGATCAGCAACCTGTGTGTGCTTTACTATACCATTTCTAATAACAACGATAGCTTCGTCTTGCTTGTCCTCATTATCACTAAACAGTTCAACATTTTTATACAACCAACGAAACATATCTTCATACTCATCAGTTCTACAGTTTGCAACAATTAGTTTTCTTGCTTCACGTATCTGTTTGGCTTTGAACATCTCAACCATCTTAATACGCCAGCCTGTGTCCATGTCACTACTTTCTGGCTGTGCTAGTACTCCATCGACAACTGCCATTTGTATGCTGTTGATAGTTTTACGCAAGTCTGGATACGTTGCTCTAACAAAACTGTCCAGTGTTTCAAGTTCAAACTTGACTTGATTCTCAATCAGTATTTCTGCAATCCTAGCAGTAAACTCATTAGTATCCAAACTTGTAATATGAAAGCCTTGACATCTACTGTGTAGTGCTGGAATAATTTTATTAGGATAGTTACAAGTTAAAATAAAACGTACACTCATATGATACTGTTCCATTACACCACGCAGAGCCGCTTGCCCTTCTGCACTGATGTAATCAGCCTCATCAAGTAGTATTACTTTGTAATCACCCCAAGGCATAGTTTCACTAAAGTTTGTAATCTTACGTCTAATAAGATCAACACCATTATCTCTACTAGCATTGATTAACAGTACATCAGCATCTTGTACACCTAAATCATTGATGAGAACTTTTGCAAGTGTAGTTTTGCCTGTACCTGCACTGCCACTAAAAAGTAAATGTGGAATGCCGCCGTCGGCGATCCAACTTTTTACTTGGTGCTTTTGTGCTTCATCTTTGAATACATATTCGTCAACTGTTTTCGGACGATACTTTTCTACCCAAATGTCTTTCATCAATTTTAGCCTTTTCTTCATTTATAACTTTAGTTAATTGTAACATAAAGTCTGGGTTTCTGTCAATGATTTCATCAATCACTTCATCTAGTTCACCTAAGCTTCTACGTTTCAATCCCATATTCCTAATATCATTTTGGTCTCTTCGCTCATCATGTCAGGGCCAAATGGCGGATCAAAAGTTGTAATAATTTCTACTGTGCCAACCCCTTCTACTCTAATTGCGGCGCCTTCAATATCTGCAATTATTTGATCTGCAAACGGACAAAAGGCACTGGTTAGTGTATGTGTAATTACTGCTTTGGGTAAATCATCTAGATTGATATCATATATTAATCCTAAGTCATATACATTTATTGCAATCTCAGGGTCATATACCTCTCTGAGATTTTCAACTATAGTTCCGCCAATTAATTCTTGCGTCAATGATTTCTCCTCCCATCAAATACACAAACAAAGTACACACCTTCAGTTCCTGCATGTACACGATGAAACCATCCGTCTGGTATTAGAATAACATCTCCTGCTTCAACATCTTTGTCATGATGTTTTCCGTTTAAATCAATCATTTCCATTTTACCCGAACCTCGAATAAAGTTATAAACTTCTTCTTGTCCAACATGTGCATGTCCACTTGTATGTTTCTCTGCTTGTAAGTCTGTTGAACTTACAACAAGATTGTTAAGTGTTGTATTATCGATTACTGTGTATCTGTCGTCTTGCTTGGCTATTTCTCCGCCTATATCGTCTATTCTTAACTTAATATCGATTTTATTCTCCATGGTGTAATGCACACCGTTCCTAAACTAATATGATCTGCTCCAGCATCAATATATCTATCAGCACTAGCTTTATCTTTTACTCCGCCGCCTGCAATAACCGTAACATGAGGGTGTGTACTTTTTATGTACTCAAGTATTCTCAAAGTGTGTGGTACAATTACATCACCACTAAGTCCGCCTTTTGCTGTTGGAACAGTATTGCTTGCATGTATTTGATTATAACCTAGTTTAACTATTTTGTCAATCTGTTTGTTTGTTATAGTTGGCGGCACTTTTACAATACACCATTTGCGTTTGTCTTTTGCAAATGCTTTAGTTAAGTCTGGGTGTGCGTCTACATTCGGACAACTTATGTTAAGTTCTACATTCTGATGCTTGGGCACTATCTCATACAGTATCTTCCAGTCATTTGGTTCCAAACTAGCAATACTCATTACATTGTGTGGTGCAGTGTTGTCTATTCCTGTAAATATTCCTTGGTTACGCAAACCTAATTTGTTGCGCCATCCTGTTCTAGTATACCTAAGTGTTTTTATAATATGTTTTACTAGTCCTGGACGTGGCTTTACTGTGAATGTTCCTGTAACACTAATTACTGGCTTACCACTTAAAAAATTAGTGTACTGTAAGTAGTTTCCAAATGGAGCACTTATAAAATACTTCATATTTCTTTTTCTATCTCCACACGTCCTTTTGTACCACACCGAGGACAAAACCAATGTCCTCGGTCAACGCATTCTTTTTTGTTCATAGTTGCATAGGTAAAATATGCTTTACAACTATCGCAAGTTATATGATATATGTATTCCAAGTGTGCAGTAAACATTAGTGTATGGGCTCTACTTCTACGATTTCGCATGTAGGGAATACTTTCTGTATTCTATTAATTGCTCCAGTTTTACCCTTTGCTGGTACTACTGCTGACCCATGATATCCGTTTAAATGAACATCGAAGTCATCTTGTGATTCTTTGTTTATGTGGATAACTTTTCCTTTTGGTAAATTAAATAGTACTTGATATTCAACTTCTGTTGGAAAATCTAATACATCGCCCATTTTTCTCTCCGTTAACGTGTTGTATACTCCAATACACTTCTATCACCTGTCCATATTCCCATAATATCTTTTGGGTCAATGGCATACATTTTCTTCTTCTCAGGGTGATCTACATCAAACCCTCTACTCCAACGTCCGTGTGGCACTGCTACAAAGTCTCCTGCTTTGATATCATTTGTAACAATATTATCATTGCCTACACTGTGTACTTCAAAGAATCTTGTTTTAATTCCTGTTTGGTCACCGTCGTCATCTAGTGTAATGACACCGCCTTTTGTTTTTCCTTCTCCGGGAGGGTTAACAAAAAATGCTAATACACTGTGCCTTACTGCTCTGATGTTTTTCATACTATACTCCTTCTATGATTTGTTCGAGTGTTTGTAAAACTGTTTCGCTTGTATCTCTCATTGGATACTCTGTGAGTATCGCTTGTTTAATTGTGTTTCTAGTAAAGTCCAATTCAAAACGTTCTCCTGTTTCTGGATTCATTCCTGTGTTTACTAAAAAAACATTACTGCCATGTTGCTCAACTTTATCAATTAACATGTCACTATATGTTTGTACACTTCTAGGCATAAATGGTGATCCGTAACAAGGACTAAATGTGCGTTGTATTTCTGTTACGCCCGACTCTGTACCTGGCATTACACTGGTATATCCTGTTTCAAAAAAACGTCTAACTGCCGTACCACTTATTCTACTGATAGCAGGAAATACACCTTCTGCATCCATTGTTAAAAAGAATATGTTATTTGCGTGGTCAAAATTACTACGTTTATGATAAGCATTTTCTACACAACTAATAGGATAACTTAATCTTGCATTCGCCGCTTCAGGATTTTCAATAACCAGTGTTTCTCTTCGTCTTGCTTCTTCAACTGCATTAAAGATAGTTGGGTGTGTCTCAGGTGTTAAGCCTTCGCTTTTAGCATAGCAACCTGTTTCAACCATCCTAATACCCATGTTGCTCCATACAACTTCGTCATCACTAATAAGTTTATATTCAGGATCACTTGATAATGTTGTTTTACCTGTGCCACTTAATCCAAACATTAGGTTGGTTGTCTTACGATATGTAAATGCTCCGCAATGCATTGGTAGTCTATCAAACTTGGGTAATTCAAAACTTACAATACCAAATACACCTTTTTTAATTTCACCTAAGAATGTTGTACCTGCAATTAGCAATAGCTTCTTATCTAAATGCACATATATCTTAGGCTCCATTTCAAGTGCAGTGTTGTGCCATATGGTCCAATCACCTTCTTGGTCTTCAGCAGTAACCTTAAACATATTCCAAACAAACTGTTTGTGTCGTGCATCATTTGTGTGTAGTGTAAAATTAGTTCCTACTGTTTCGAAGTTCATAGGTTCTAAATAATTATTTTGTTTTTGTAAAAGTGCAGAAAAATCAGCAAAGTCTTTGCCGTTTCCTATCTTATTAAACTTGGGTCTTGTTAAATCTAAGTCTTTAGTTTGTTCACCAAAAAAGTATTTTTTATCAGGTGAACGACCAGTAGGGCTGGTCGTTATGCTTATATTGGTCATTATTCCTCATCAGTATTAATTTCAAGTGTCTCGATGCTTCCGTCGTCATATTCGATTTCCACGTACTTAGTTCCATCGTCTCTTGTGCGAGTAATTTTACTTATTGCTTCTGGTTCTTCGCTAAACTGTTCTTCCAAGTTAGGGATCTCAGGATCGGGAGCAGGAGCAGGCTGGGGGTTCTTTGCTTTAGGAGGAGTAGGGTTTACTGCTGGTTGTTCTATTGGTTTAGGATCACTTATAGGTTGTTGTTGTGGAGGCTCAACTGCATTCTGATGTGCAACTGCAATCGCTTCTGCACTTACTTTAACAGTACCGTCTCCGTTGAGTCTATCACCTCTTGCATTCATTGGTATATTACCAACTGCTCTTGTGGTTTCATGTTTAGCCGCCAATGCCGCCATATCAATCATCGAGCCTCTAGCAGTTTTAATATTATTTCTCATCTTAGAAACTCCTTATAATCCAAATCGTATTTAATGCTGTCTATCTTATGTACGCCAATTAAATATAATATGTAGCTGGATACACTTGATCCTCTACCAACACCCCACATAATATTATTGTTACGCAACTGGTCTACCATATATACCAAAAACTTTAGCATTGGAAACATGTCACGTTCTTCAAACTCTGTAAGTTCCGCAACCACACGTTGATACTGTTCTTCATTTTGTGTTTTACTTAGCAAGTGATCAATTATATTCAACTGTATATATTCGTCGGGCATACACCAGTTTTCAGCATTTTTGTAACTGTACTTATCATTTGAGTCTGCTGGTGTTTCATAATCTATAACATCATTAAACTTAAACAGACTACAAAAATGATTGTAACTGTCAATCTTTTCTGTATCTTTAGTAACTATACGTCTAACAGTTTTACCTTGCAGTAATCCTTCCACAAGGTCGTTTTCATTGACAACTACTTCATTTAACTGTGTCATCTTCATCCTATATTTAATACATCGTCATCTGGATCTTTACCATCTTCGATACGTTTTTCTCGTTCTTTTTTCAACGCATCAATTTGACTCTTAGCCCTTATCTCAATACTTATTTGCTCGATCATATTTTGAATTTGACCTGCAGGGCCTACTAAATTCATACTATGAGCTTGACTGAGCTTTTGTCTAAGTTCAATTTGTTTTTCCAGTAGTTGTTCGATGTTCATATTATCTGTATCTAAAAACATAATATCCTATATTAACATGTTAAAAACGTTATGTCAAGCTAATCATTTGAGATAATTCAGGATTATAACTATCAAACTGTTCGTTTCTTAGTTTGTTCATTGTTACATCCTCTCTTCTAAAATGACGCCATGTGCCTTGTTGTTTTAGTTCGTAAATGGTATCTTTTACAAACGAAAGCTGTTGTTCATCCTCATATTTTTTTAGCAGTTGTTGTTTTACTGATTCAGGCAAATGTCTAGGTCTCATATACTCTGGACCTTCAATAACCATAAAGTTTGCAAATATTCCAAGACGCTGACAGTAGTGATGTAACTCCATAAAACAGTTTACATTGTATATACTAATAACTCCATGCACTGTAACTTTACACCAATCTTGGTTGTTAAACCAATGTAAATTTTCTTTTACTTGTTCCCAATGACTACCAGTACGCAAAAATTCATTCAACGGACCATACGCATCTATACTAAGTGTTACTATGAGCTTGTTTAATTTTTTAAATCTATCTATAATCTCTTCAGTTGGTCTTTTAGTTGTATTGGTAATCAACATTAAATTTAACTCTTCTAAATTACAACGGTCTAATATATCGATTATTTCTTGTGGGTGAAGTAATGGTTCTCCTCCAAGTAATTTTAAAAAACGTAGATCGCTTAGATCAGTTTTGTTTAATGGATTATATTGTATTCCTTTAGGAATACTCATTTTTAATTTTTTTGCATCTTTATACCAATGTGTACTTAATTCAGGACCACACATTCTACAACTATTATTACATGCATTGCTTATACTCAGCTCTAAATAACGCAATTTGCTTTCACTGTCTTTGTGGACAGGAACCATCTTATCTACGTCTTTGTTAATACCACCAAATATACCTGAGTTTATATCTAATCTCATACTAGTACCTGTTTCACGTTCTAGTCTATAGCAACGACTACAACCCTTGACAGGTTTATCTTCTAGCATACGAGCTCTAGTTTCTTGCATCAATGGGTGTTGCATTACATCACCATTGTTTACACTCATATCTTCTGGAGTTTCTCCAACCCATTGGCAACAGGGCCATGCTTTACCTGTTTGCCAAACTCTTACATGATTCCAAGGTAGGATACAATCATACTTTCCCATATAATTACTTAGCGAGTCAACAACAAGCTCATATTATAATCCGTTGGGGACTATAACATAATGGATAGCAAGTACAACGCCTACTGACGCACCTAATCCTATCATCATCTTAATAAAGTCTTTGGTAATTAAAGGAAATACTGTTTTAAACTTTTCCTTGCCTGTGACAGTTGCCATAGCAAGTTCTCGTCCACATAGTAGTCCTACGAATACCCAAGTTGTTGACATTGGAATGTCGTTTATTTCTTTAAAGAATAACAGTATTACAAAATAAACACAATCAATAATTGTAGCACTACGCACATATCTTGTGTTGTGTTTCTCAATTACAATCTGTTGTATCTTTCCTCCACCTTCTTTAAACATGTATCCTAATCCAAATACAAACATTGCACTGATTAGAATCATTAGGTCCCAAGGTATTTCTCTTGGCAAGAACACAGCAATGTTTGCCATGTCATGTGAT
>Ga0209336_10000259_pt1 | contig 27459 bp, 55 predicted proteins | sample LinPmetageLP32_FD_184042 | JGI IMG/M metagenome (GOLD analysis project Ga0209336, IMG submission 184042) | Marine viral communities from the Pacific Ocean - LP-32 (SPAdes) (version 2) | ecosystem: Environmental > Aquatic > Marine > Oceanic | place: Pacific Ocean | collected 2009-08-23
AACTTAATTATTGTATATTTGTGCAACACATTAAAATAAATAGTATGCAATTATCAGAAACAAAGTATCAAGTAGTAAAGCTTTTTAAAGATAAAGCTCCAGAAGTATTCAAGAAGAATTTAACCAGTATTGAAGCAGAAACCATTTGTAAAGATTTTATGAAAAATGAATGGGAGCGTTTATCTACAAAAAATTATCTTTTGGCTTCACAGTCAATGGGTCCTAAAGCAGTAAAATAAATGGAAAAGATTCAAGTAAAAGATTTAAGGGTTGGAATGATTATTCATGGTGGTTGTGCAAGTATAAAAATACTTGCATTTCTACCAGATTTTATACAGAAGAACGGTAAACCTAGAAGAAGGGCTATGGTGGATATGTATTACTATGATAAGAGTGTATCACATTATGGTAGAACATTTACATTAGAAACCCATTTAGGTAAATTCGAAACCTGGAAAAGATTAGAGACGAATCCAGTCGTTTTAAGAGCATTTAATCAAAATTAAGAACATGAGTATATATTATAAGTTTGAATGGACTGATGAGCTTGCAAGAGAGTTTGCAAGAGCTTATTCATTAGGTGCATACGGAGATTACAGAGGTTGTGTATCCATTGACCAAAAATTAGACAAGTTTAAAGAGTTAGTAACCAGACGATTTACTATTGGTGATATACCTAAAGTATGCTCAGTTTGTGAACAAGAGTTCCAGGGGTTTGGTAATAATGCTAGTCCATTGAATGATGGTATATGCTGTGATTCATGCAATACGGAAGTTATTATGGCTAGACTAAATCAAATTTCAAATAATAAATAAATAGATATGAAAGTTTATTCAAAAAATATTAGCACAATACATAACGGAGAATTAGTTCCTAGAATGGAAGGTATTGTTGATAGAACCCAATACAAGAAATTTATTGCATCTATGGACACGTTGTTAGATGATTGGTACGCAGAAGGTTTTGATAAAGGTGATGTCCTTAATTTCTTAAATGCTATTCTACCAGAAGGACCTAACGATTAAATAAAAAGAAAAGATTATGATAAAGAGAAATTATTATTTACCACCTACAAAGGTAAGAAGAGAACAAAAAGTAGCAAAAGCATTAAGTATTCTATCTGAAGTGGGCCTGGTGACCCAGGATGAAAAAGACCAATTGTTAAACCTAATTACAAATAAGCAAACTAAATAAATTATGGATAATATAAATATGATGGCAGCTTTTTTAGCTATTGGAAATATGGCTGGAGAGAAAAAAACTTTAAAAGAACAAGTTGCATATAAGCAAAAAATTATTTTTAGCACTATGAAATCAATGGTTTTAGATTGGGAACAGCCAGGAGACTGGGAACAATTATCTGATGAGCAAAAAATGGATAGATTGAATAAAGTAGAAGAAAATATTATAACTAATAATAAATAAGATGAGTAAAAACGATTTAGATAACCCTAATAATTTGGAGGGAAGAAATGCTCCAGGTACATGGGAAAAAGAAAAAGGTATTCCTATTCCAAATGCAATGATTGAATTTAAAAATTCGGATGGTGATTGGTTAAAAGGTACTTACTTATTAAGTGAGAGAATGTTTTTTTTAGGTTTTCAAGAAAGTGGAGAGTTTTTGTTTCATAGTGATGTTAAAGATTGGAGGTACATAAATGATAATGTCTGATAAAAATAAGAAATCGGAATTTATAGATATTTCGGTGGTCCTGGAGCAGTATGAGAAAGTTAGTGATTTATTAGATACATGTAATGAAAGCTTTTCTACTTACATAAATGCTTTAGAAGATTCAACAAACCAGGAAGAGATGGAGAATGTATTAGAATGCTGTCAAAAAGTTTTAAAGCTTAGAACTATACTCAAGTCACAGAAAGATGTGTTTGATTTTATGTTGGGTAATAACGATGAGTTTTTGAGAGTGTTTAATTCATACAATTCTTAATTTGCACAAACCAGTTATAAATTGTACATTTGTGCAATTAGTATAGAATTAAAACATATTAGAATATGAAGATTTTTAGTCTGCAATATGAAATACACATAAGCAAAATGAATGCTTGTATGAAGCTTTTAGATAATAACCCAAGCATAGAGGTGTATAAAGATTATAATCGGCTTAAATCGAAAGTTTGGGCCCCAGAAGAAAGATTTACGAAAGAATACCTGGAGCAATTTAGCTTAGATAAGCAAACAAGCAATGAATCTTTTGAGGACCAATGTGAATGGTTATATCAAAGTTTAATGATAGATGTAAAATTTGAACGTAATCAAATTACAGATAATCAAAAAGTGATTGCTCATAAAAACAATAATTTGAAGTTTAACTTAAAATAAGTATATGTTAAAAATTATAGAAAAAGTGTACGAAGTAAGTGATTTAAAAACCCAAAAGTGTATTGTGGTTGATATTTCTGATGCAAAAAAAACCGAATTTGAGGTAATTCTTTCGGTTGAAGAAATACAGTTAATTGAACTAATGAATAAAATTCAATCCAGTTGCAATTTATATTTTCCAATTATGAATGAGTTATGGAAAAACATACAAGCGTATGCAGAGGTTTATGCTAAAGAACTAAATACCCCTAAAGATGAACAATAATACTTTGGCTAAAGCTATGGTTATAAAAGCTGATGGGTCTGTGGTGACTCATTATTTTAAAGGACCAATGGCTACTTTAAAAGAAATGCAAACTTTAGTAAATGGCTACATTGAACCCATTTATCTTTCTGCTAGTGAAACTATGTTTATAAATGAAGAATGGATGGTATTTAATAAAACCGTTAACAAAGCAGCTAATAGTTTCTTACTTAGAAATAACAAACCTGGTCACCTGGTAGGTGGTGATGTATTTGTAATTAACAATAATTATTACGATTAAATGAGTAACTTTAATTCAAATAGTATGCATAAAAATAAAATGAAATATTTAAATTTTTATAAGGTTCATAAAGAGTGTGTAGAAAAATCTACACTTCCATGTATCGAAAATATTTTAGTTGCTCATCATAGACAAATTGAGCTTTCTAAAATGGATTTGGAGCACACCTATAATGAAGTTTCTATTATTGCTAAACAGCATGACCTTAATATTTCATTTTTAAAAGAAACTACTTTGACCCATGAAAAGCTTTTGGTTCAATATGATGTTTTAGATTTGATGTATGCTTTAACTTTATTAGAACGAAGTGTAATTCAAAATTAAAAACATGAAAGTAGATTCAAAAGAACCTTCAATGACCACTTCATATCATGTAGCTTACTGGCATGATTATAGATTTGAATTAGTAGGAGTTACTTACAAAGTAAATTCTATTATTGAAGCTATAAATAGTTATACTGAGGATAAAAACACACCTTCTATGGACCGTATAAAATATGTTATGGCCGTAGGTGAAAATGATAATAAAACAACACCCTATGTACCAAGTAATTCATAAAGAGGAAAAAACAGTTTTTGGAGAATTTGCCTGGTTGGAAGATGCCGATAAATTTTTTAGAACTTTTAGAGCTTCAAACAAAAGAATACCCTCCCAACTAATTAAAATTTTACCATCTAGTTTAAAAGCACCAGATTTTAAAAATTATAGAGTTTTAATAAGTTATGTACCAGAATAAAATTAACTTTGTTTCTTCTTGACCAAACGAGGTCAACGAAACCCCTTAAACAAGGCCATTGCATACGGCTAGTTTTTGGGGTTTTTTTTTTGCTTTATTTTTGAATGTCTTTTAAAATAGCTGCATTTAAAAGGGAAAACCCTAACACAAATATTCCAATTTTCATTAAAGATTTACCAGGTGGTAAAAAACCTTTTTTGGATTTATTTTCTTCCTTATCGTTTTTACCAATGTTGTAGTGTAAAATAGCTTCGACCATAAATAAAGAAAATGTCGTTAAAACAATTTTTTGTTGAGTTTTCATTTTACTTGGAATTTTTTATAACAGTAAATAATTTACCAGTCTTTTTTACTGTTCCATCAGAATTTAATTGGTAGGTTTTCTTTTTAACTGTATGTCCGACATTGCCACCAATGACATCTATTGAATCAGCTGTTTTATTTACCACAATATCACAATGGCTTGCATATCCAGAAGTCCTATCATATAAATCTGTTTTGCTCTCTCTTGAATAACAAACTAAATCACCTAATTCTGGTGCAGCTTGTTTTTCAGATAATCTGTATGCTTTAAAAGGTTTAGAGTTATTTTCTTTTCTATTTTTAATAGCATCTCTTATATATTTAGAATGAGAAGCATTATAAATAAAATCGTTACCAGCTCCAGCTTTTTTCATTACATAACTAATAAATGCTGCTGACCAGGGTTCAGATGTTGGAGTCCATCTACTTTCTGACCATCCAACATTTGACCAATAGTCTTTTAACCGTGAATACATACTACTGGCTGTTTCTTTTGTTTTGCCATAGTCCCAGTATGCCCACTCGGAATTAGTAACGTCTAAAAGCTTCTTTTTAAAATTAGTAAGTTTATTTCCCAGTTTGTTTTTAGAGTTTTTTGTAAGTTTAGTATATATCAATACCCCAACAGAAACTACTGCTAAACCAATTACAGACCAGGTAACTATATCTATTTTTTTCTTTTTATTCATCTACTTCATCTGGTTCTTCTGAACTATGGTGTGTAATAATTTCACCTTTGGGATTTAAAACATATGTATATCTGGCAAAAACGCAAACTTGCTCTTTTGGATTTTCTGGGTCATCAAAAGTAAAAGCATAATAACCATTAGTTACACTAAACCCAGATGCTAATAAAATGGTTTGAGAATCAGCTATTCTACACTTCATGTTTTTCTTATCTAAAAAATCAACAAAATATTCTTTGATTTTTTTCTGGCCCTTCATAATATTAGCGAATGTCGGAACTAAAACAGCTTCTTTAGAATATAGACTAGCCATTTCTGCTGGTGTGTTTGTACCAATACCTTTTGTCCAGTTTAAAATTCTTTCTGGCACTTGCATTTTTCTTACTCTCATTATAGTGAAATTATAGTTAAAATTGTGGCTACAAGTGAACCTACACTTATAGAAATCCATTTTTGTCTTTTTTGAACTTTTACTTCTTGTAATAAGCTCTTTTTTTCTGCTTCAGCAAACAGCATCAATTCATCTTTTTGCTGAATAATATTTTTAAATTTCAAATTTATTAAACCAGATTTTTTCAGTTGACTATCTTGAAATAAAACAATTGAATCCATTAAAATTACTTGTTCTGAACAAATTTCTAGTAAATCAAAATTTTCTTTTTTTTGTTCATTCCATTTAGCAATTTCTTTAGACTGATTTAACGTAAATACTATGCATGTATCTTCTTCCAGTATAATAGACCTGGGAAAACCTTGAGAAGTAGCGTTAAAACGAAATAAAACACTAAAAAACAACAAGCATATAATATATCTAATCATCTTTAAATTGGTTTTTCCAATAGTTTAGCATTAAACTATCATCGAAGGTTTCAATTTCTTTGTATTTTATTTTATAAACTACTCGAACTTTAGACTTTATACGTTCTATACTGTCCAATTGATTAACATATCTGTTTATTGATACATCAAGTTTATCTATTTGGTTCTCTAAGGTTTTTATTTCTAAAAATCGTTTAGAAATTGTAGAATCTTTAATTGTTTTTAATCTTTGAATTTCAGAATTTTGCTTTAACATTCTGGCTTCCGAAACATTACAAATAAAAAATATTATAATACAAGGTAATATGAATCCAGTTAAAAAGATTGTAAACAAGGTCCATATAGATACTTTATATTCCACTTTTATTCATCAAGATATTTTTGTTCCATTAAAGTATAGGTAAATGAATTACCCCATTGTACTTTTGCTTGTTCAGCTAAAAATATCAAAGTTTTATATTCGTTTGGGTCTTGAATAACTTGACATCCAGCCGAATTTACCCCAACATTTTCTAACTCTGTATAAGCACTTGCTCTATGAATGTTTATTCCAAACATTCCAGTAGTAATAGTTGATGGATTCATATCCCAAATCATATCACGATTGTTATCTCTATATACAGATACATCACCATTTCTTTGACATAAGGCCAAATATTTGCCATTGTGTTGGTCTAATTTATATACAGAACGATATTGACCTGGCACCAAAATAGCACATCCCTTAGAATTCATAGGGTTTTCCATCCAATATGTTCCAGGCAATGTTGTGCATTGCATAGCAAATAAATTCCATTGACCCTCATATTTCCAAAACACAGCCAATGTATCATTGAATTTGTTTGGAGTAGGATTTGTCGCACGGATACCAACAATGTTCAAATTATAAGGTTTCGAATCATTTTGAAAGACCGTATATTTTGCAGCACTCATTGCTGAAATTAGACTGGGTACAGAAACTTTTATAGGCATAACTATTCTTTTGGAGGTAATGCGATTAAACTATCTTTAGAACGTAGAAATAATATCCCTACAGCAAACCATCCAGCCATATCTTCTACAGTTGCTTTTTCATTGTAAATCATAACTCCACAAAATATAATAATTAACAATCCTAAAATTGTTGTTACATAATTACCAAATACTCTTTTTTTCATAATTTATAGTTTAAAGTTTATTACCATTTTCATCACATAAACCGTTCATTCGATTTACTAAAAACGCATTTTCTCCATCATACCATTCTGGTTTTTTGACAGAAACTTTTTTAGCTTCTGCTTTAACAGATGTCTTAGAGGGTTTAACTGCTTTATCTTTTGCTTTGGTTTTATCTTTTTTCATCGTTATTATTTTTGACTTCTTTTACTGTGTAATTTAAAATCTTTAATCTTGACTTTATAATGTCCCAAACGATAACGGCTGAAACACTTGCAAGTACACCAACAAAAAACGCATGTTTATCCTGGTCAAAACTAAATTTAGACTTATTCATTAAAACTTTTTTGATAAGTAAACACTTAAACCAACAATAGCACCTACAATTATACTGCTTGAAATAGGCACTTGAGAATGATGTACCATCATATGAACAAGTTGCTGTTTCATATTCAAATCAGCTGCGTTTCCAGTTGGTGGTTTTATTTCTTCTGGACTTGCCATTGGCTTTACTATTTGTGGTAAAACTAAATTTATACCTACTCCAATCAAAATTGGTTTTATTAACTCTTTCATATTATTTAAATTTATTCATTATAACTTTTCCTAAACTAAAAACACCTATTAAAGCTAAAATTGGAATACCATATTTAGCCAAAGGATTGTCTTTTAATTTCATGCCATTCACATATTCTGTATGTTTACCATAAGGTAAAAGCTTCCAGGTATATATTAAACCCCCTCTTGTATATGAAGAAAGTTGAAAATACAAATAATTGTCACCTTTACTGTCTGCTTCGTAAGACTTGGCATCTTGTAAGTTTGTGAACATTTTACTTTTCAATAATGTATAATCAGATGGGTCAATCCATGTTTTTTTAATAACACCAGGAACAATTTTTGGAATTACTCTTAAATCACTAGGTTTAGCAGAATTATTATTAGATGTCTGATTGCCAAATGGATTTGAGACTTCAAAGCTCGTTGGTCCAGAAGTATAAACCTCACCTTCTTGTACTCTTCCTCTTGATGATTGTGGCCCTCTTTTCTTCATTAGTCTTTTACATTAAAAAATTTCTTTCTATCCTTTCTGGTATATCGGTCCCAAATTACTACTGCACTCAATGATGCTAAAATTCCTAAAAAAAAAGCTTTTGTATCTTGGGGATGTCTAAACTTTATCATATTAAGCTTTTCTGTTAGTTTTACTCTTACCTCTCATTAGTTGAATCGTTCCATTGTATGCTGTGCTTTTACCAGTTCCTCCAGCTCCTTTTGCTTTTCCTGGTCCAGAAAATCCTGGAATATCAATCCAAAACGCTCCCACCTTACCATCTGCATCAGCCCATTTAGCCCCAATTAGATGGTCCCCATCAAGTTTGGTACCAGTACCTTTTATCCTTAAAAAGTCAGCATCACCTAATATGGGTGCATCATTGTTTTTTGAATCTGTACCAAGGGCCATCATTACATAAGGTTCATCTATTTCTGATGCCCAATTATCTAAAGTTTGTCTCGGTGAATAATAAATAGCGACTTTACTTGGTTCATTTTTACCCTTGAATCGTCCATGCATTACACCAGATAGTTTATGCTTTTTACCAGGAAATTTTAAACCTACTTTTTTAAATAGGTCCATTTTATATACAATATAAGCTGCAACACCAATTGCTAAAGTTATACTTCCGTATTTTATATATTTACTTTGTAGTTCTGGAGTCATCATCTTATTTTATTTAAAATCTTATCTAATTTTTCATCAATTTTATCTACCTTTTTTTCTAGGTTTTCCATTTCAGCTGATGAAACCCCTCTGAAAATGGCAAGTTCATCAACTTTAGACTTTGTGCTTTCAACGTCTTGTTTAAGCTCTAAAATTTCACGGTCATGCTGTTCTAAAGAAGACTTAGTTTGATAATAAAATCCAAAACCAATAGCAAATGTGCTCAATAAGGCCACTACAATAGACAGTATAGTAGATATTATACTAGATTTTTTTAATGTTCTTTCAATATGTCCCAGGTCTGTTGCTGTACTCATGTTTTATTTATCTTTACCTAATATTTCTTTTAAACTTATTTCTCTTATAAATGCTGGAGCTTTTTTTAACTCTGTTTTATAAACATAAAATTTGAAGTTAAACTCTTCATCTGTTGGCTTTATCATTACAAAAAACTCTTTTGGGTTACATTGTAATTCTATTGCTATTTCTTCTAGTGACGTTTGAATCGTATCATACGTTATTTTCTCTGTGTCAACTAAACCATTCATTAAATTTTCAAGCATATATTCTAATTTTTTTATATAACAAATTTAAGAAAATTAAATTGTTATTCCCCAAATGTTCCAATTGTAGATTCATATGGTATTGTAATAGGTATAGTAAAAAACCCTACTCTAACCGAAAGCTTTGTTACTAATTTTAATTTTTGCGACTTTAAATTTGTAATTAAATTTAATGGTTTTTGCATGTGAGCCAACTTTTGAAAAACTAAAACTGGGTCCAGGTTTAAATCTACATTTAATTCAGAAATGCTTTTTGGTTTTACGACTTGTTCAACATTTGACTTTAATTTTGTTATATAAATACCATTTAAAAATATCTCATATTCTTGCCTGGCTAATACAATTGTTAAATTAGCTGGGTTTGTAAACATCATAAATATTTTTAATCTAAAATCGTTTAAACTAACTTTTTGAATTTCTAGTTTACTAACTTTTAAATTGTATTCGATTAACTTTTTCAATTTTAAAAATAATAATGTAGCCGTTAATGTTAAGCCACCTAAAATGGACCCACCAATAATCAATATTTTTTTCGTTTTGCTCGTCATGTTTTATTTTTTTAAGATTCTATGTCTGGTGGTATCGGCTGAATTGGTTCTGGTGGTATGTTGGCCGTGTATAATGTACTTGGATAACAAAATTTGTCACTATAATTTTGAACAGCTAATTCATAATAATTACTACTTCCAGCAATTAAATTAACTTCTATTTCCAATTCTCTTTCAGTTAAATATGCTTCAAGTAAAAACTGACCAGTTATAGTTTCTGAAATAAATTGTTCACCACTATACCCAAAACACGTTAATGAGCTTTCGCCAGATGCATCTTGCTGAACATAAAACCATCTTTTTGGGTTATCCTTATCTATGTGATTACTCATTTCTTTTTATTTTAAACTGGGCCACCATCTGTTATTGTCCATCCTTGACCCCCACTACCAGTTGGAGTTACTAATTGTGTTCTACTTGCTTCAACAGCTCCACCAGCCGTATATTTAGCCAAATTTAAAAACAGCACCACATTATTATTTGTGTTTGTTGCATCTAATCTTAATAAAAGAGCATCATAAGATACCGTTGATAATGGAACATTATTAGCAAATGAACCGAAATTTGTTGCTGCTGCAAAACTTACTGAATTATCAAATGTCAATGTAGTCAAAAGACTTTGAAATTGAATAAAGTTAGCAAATGTGGTAACTCCACTAAAATCACAATTAGGTCCAAATCTAACAGAAGCTAATGTATTTCCAGCTGATATCTTTGTAATGAATTGACTCATGTTAGTTAATGAACTTGAAAGAGTTACATTAACCCAATCGAAATTTTGCACTCCAACTACATCATAAAAATATAATACAAGCGAAGTAATATTACTTAAATCCCAGCTTGCTGAAGGTACAAAAGAAGTAGTCCCATTGTATTTTGACCCTCGAAACATTTGATTTACAGATGTGGCATTAGCCATATTCCAATTGGATATTTCTGGAAAAACCCCTCTATCACCAGCTATATTGCTAAATCCATTTCTATAAAAACATTGTGAGAAATTTGTAACACTCCATGAAGAACCAAAAGCTGTAGAGAAATTATATGTATCAAATTTAAGTTTATAGGTATTTATAAATGTGCTAGTCATATTTGTATTGGCATCCCACCTTTGATTCTGTAAACCTACAATGTATTCTAACCGTTGACAATCTGTAAAACATTGCTGAAAACTGGTAATGTGACGTAAATCCCAATTAGTAATATTTAAAGTTTTTAAACCTTTAGCAAAATAAAATAATAATGCCCCACTATTTGTTGTTATGTTACTTGCAGTATTTTGCCAGGTAGACAAATCTAAATCCAACACTCCTTGAGCAGCTGGTAAACTATTACCAATACCTCGAAAACATTGATTAAGATTTACACCAGCTGCCCTCAATTTCCAATTTTCGACATTCATTGATTTGAATCCACTATTAAGAAATACTTGAGCCACATTTGATGAACCAGCTAAATTTACATTTGGTGCAATTAACTCACATCCATCCGAAGTTGAATTTCCTATGTTAGATAAGCCAGTATTCCATGCAGTCAACGTACTTAAATCCCAATTCGAAATATTTAAATAAGTTAACCTAATCATATTTTGAAAAGTACCATTTCCAAATGTTCCAGTTAAACCAGAAACATCCCAATTACTTACATTTAAATATGTAATGCTTTGACAAGCAAAAAACATTCTGTAAGGTCCCCAGTAAGATGCAGAGCCCTTTAAATCAAATGTAGGAGCATCAGTTGCTGTGTAAGTCATGTTTCGGCAGTTATTAAACCACTCTCTTACAGATGTCAGTTTAGAAGCAGAACCCCATTGTTTCCATTCTGTATATAAATCAGACCAGGTAGTTGAAGTATTTCTTATATATATGTCTCCTTTTACTTTTATTTCATATGTTCCAGGCGTTACATAAATATGTTCTTTGTTTCCAATTGTTACACCAGTTTCAGAACTTCCATCCCCCCATTCAACATCATAATTATTTAACCCAGCTGTAGTTAAACTTTGTATTCTAAATGTGAAATTTGGTGTAAGAGTAGAAATGGTCCATATCATAGATTCTGTATCAGCACCCCCACCAGCTGATTCGTGAAATCCAAAATTACCCCCTAAACTATCTGAAAATCCATTTCCAGAAGCATTTGGGCCATATCCATATGCACCACTCATAATTTATTGTTTACATACTAAATGAACCGTACCAGTTGCTGTTGTATCTATTGTAACTTGTCCCACTACGTTAGAACCATCACTCGAAAGTGTAACGGCATTGTTAACTACTAAAGCTAAAGCCCCAGAAACATCTGCTGCGACATTTAAATTACCTTGAAATGTTCCAGCACCAGAAATAAGTACAAAAGATATACTTCGAAACCCCATTTCTGGAGTTATTACATATGTTGTATTTACAATACTTTTTGTAAATATTTCAGTTTGATTTATTGGCATATTATTTATTTTTAGCTTTGTTTTTTTTTGCAATTATTATAATTGCCGTAGTCATTGTTATTAACAATAAACTCCCACTAACTATAACCCACATTTTATTCTTATCCCACCAGGAAGTTTCGACAACTTTCTTTTTTGCTGGCATAATGCATTTGGCTGAAGTTACCAATTCTCTTTTACTATTAAAAACAGCTGGTACATATTTACCACCATTGGCTTCACATGTATTCTTTTGTTTGTTAGTAGATGTTATTACAACTTCTTGTAAATCTACATCACCTTCTTTTTTACTAAAATCAATATCATAAACAGAACCTGGTCTAATAAATTCTTTCCATTCACTTCCATCGTTTGGATTTACTGCCATTATCATTGGCTTGATTCCAGTAGCAATGTCTGCTGCTGGAACTTCAAATGACCAATTGCCATCCATATCTACCAGAGCTATTCCCTTTGAACCAGAAAATAATCTTTTTCGAGTTTGACTGGCTATGTAAACTTTTGTTCCAAAAGCTGGGTCCCCATTTTCAAATTTTGCTGTTCCAGAAAATACTAATGTGCTCATATTTTAGATTTAGACCGTTTTTTACTAACGACTATTATTGTAATAATTGTACCCAATAATAATGTTCCACCACCTATATATACCCACAATTTATTCTTATTCCACCATGTATCTGCTACAGCTTTAGTTTTTTTATTCATTTCTATTTCATCCGTAGTAGAGGGTTTGCTTGGTTTTAAATTGTCTGGTATACGTTTAGGTTTTTTAGATTTTCCAGCTTTAACAAAATATTCATAGGCATCTTCAATCATTTCACCCAATCTTTTTTTGTCAGTTTCTTTTATTTGATTATTAGAAACTAAATTGCCCAAGATACCTTTGGTTTGATTTGACTTCTCATTGGTAGTAGGAAAGTAAAAATCTTCTTCACCAAAAACCATATCCATTTCATCCATGGTATAACCATCACTTAGCAATTCTTGCTTTGCAATGGCTGTTTTTCTGGCTATCATTGTGCTTAAATTAGACATTACCTAGAAGCTTTAACAATTAGATATGTAACCAAACCTAAAACCACAACTCCACCAGCAATGATTCCAACTTTTGCACCAGTTTGAAGACCTTTCCATCCTTTTTTACCTCTACCGTTTTCATCATCTAATATTTCATCCAAAATAACTAAAGCTTCATCATCAGTTTTAACTTTTGCCAATTCATCTTTAACAACTTCTGTATCCAAATCTGCTTTTTTAGTTAAAAGTTTTTCAGCTACACTATTTGTCTTTTCGACAACTAATTCATCTTTTGGGTCCCCTTGTCCATCTTCTACTTTCGCAATTGGTTCTTTAACACCTAAACCAGCAGAAACCACTATGGCAGCTCTGGTTTGTTTTACTTGAGGATTTAAAGCTTGCTCTCTTGCCAACTGTCGTTCACCTCTTGCCGTTATACGCATACCTCGTCTTTTTGCACGATTTGCAGACCTACGGTTTCTTCTTTCCAATCTTTTTTCTAACCTGGACACTCCTTCAGACTCAGCTCTGGTAGATAATAAATTACCTACTTCACCTACAAGTCCTTTTTCTGAACCACCTTTTTTAGTCAACTTTTTAAGCTTACCACCGAATAATTCTGAAAATGCCATATCACTTTCATCTACAATTCCATCCATAGGATAAAAATTATCTTGGTCAAATCGGTCACCTACATCTTGTCCAGCTGGTATTTGAACATATTTTTGTACTACACTATTTGTTAAATCTGCCATTTTTTTTAATTTACTATTTTGTTTATTACTTTATTTTTCTTTCCTATTCCAGAATATTTTACTATAAAAAATATGCTAGTTACAACTGCTGCCGTTATTAAAACGGTTAATAATGGTTTTTTTTTTACAAAATCTACCGTATATGTTGCTGATGCTTTAAGCAAATCATTTACACGATTTAAAGCTCTAGTCATACCACCATATGGGTCATTTTTTTCCAAATTAAAAATATAACTATTGCTTTTACCAGTACCAGCATTTGCATGATACATAGCCAAAGTTGAATCTCTGGTAGTTTTAAAGTCATTTATATTAGAAGCATTATATAAAGACAACTTACCTTTCGATTTTAATGAAGCTATATTTCTTTTTGCAAACTGAGCAGCTACTTTTGCAGCCACTCTGACATCCATCAATTTTTCTGGATTTGAGACAATATCAATTCCAGTTAAATCTTTATATGTTTCATAATTACCTTTAAAAGTAATTTGGTTTAAACCCCTACCTCTGTATTTATATCCTTCATCGGATGCATTTCCATAACGTCCACCATAAATACGGTCAAAAAACGCTTTGGGATTTGCTTTTAAAGAATTTAACTCCGAATCTGAAGCTGGAACTCTACTACCAAAAACTTTTCTTATTCTAGCATTACTGGTATTTGAATAGTCACGTTCTGATTTAGGTACAAAAGAGCTTTCTTTAGAAATAATAGCCAACATACCAGCTATAGCCATAGGATTTGTTATCCCAGCTTTTTTAGCTTCATCTGTTATGATGGCAATGTTATCTTTTTGCTCTTGCGATAATGTATCTAAATATCCCATTTTTTAATATTGACTACTACTTCCTCTATCTGTAAAGAATTTGTTTATTTTGGCTTTATTGTTACGACTCATTAAACCAGTTTCGCCACCAATCCATTGACCCAATTCTTCTCCACCTGGTTTACCAAATAATTGTTTTACCTTTCTATAATCTTGCATAGTTTTCATCTTATTCCACCAATTGAAGAATATGGGCACATAAGTACCAGGACCTTCCATAGCTTCTTTTAAATTACCAGCAATTTGAGATGCCAAAGTATCCGAAATTTGTTGTATTTCTTGGGCTGGTACAATTGGTGTTCTTGCTTCACCAGCAATAACTGCTGGCCATGTACCAGTAAAAGTTTTACCCTTATTGATTCCAGCTGTCATTATTAAGGTTTTACCGTTATTTGCATAGTTACCACTTTGGTACCATTCTTTAGTGTTTCTATCATAGGCCATGAAAGCCCCAGTTTCTACCCAATAATAATTTCTATTACCATCTGAACTTGTTGCTTCCACCATTAAAGCTGTACCCTTATTATTGTAATTTCTAGGATATACTTTTGGTTTGTTATCTTTATGAATACCTTCGAAAATAGACTTTAACTGACCAGTTAACTCTCCAGATGCCTTCTCTGCTTTCTCTTTCGCTTTATAAGCTGTACCATGTTTTTTCCATGCTGCTGATGTCTTTGGACCCCATAAACCATCAGTTACTAATTCTGGTTTATAACCTTGGGCATTAGCATATGTCTGAAAGGCCAAAACATCGTCTGGTCTATTTCCAGAGCTTGCAGAGCTACTAGAGCTAGGGGTGCTCACAGTATTAGAAATTGGAGTCTGTTGTGTATTAGGGTCATTAGATTTTACATCTGTTTCACCACCACCACCTTCATCATCCGATTTAGGTTCATCTTTTGTGATAGCTTTATATATAAAATAACCAGCTACTCCCACAATTGTGGCTATACTGATTCCTAAAAGGACTTTTTTCTTAGTTGTCATATTATTTATTTTTTCGCAAATTCTGAAGATTTCATGAATTTACCTTGGGTTTGAATCATTTGTTGGGCATAAGCACCTCCTACCATACCACCAATAACTCCAATCATTTTAATGTACCAGGGTGACGTTGGAGAAAATTTCCTCAACGTCATAAACCCCACTACACCTCCAGCAACGGCCCCAATTTTATTTTGGGTCATCATTGCTCTACTCATCTTACCTGGGTCAAATACAGCCATAATTATAGTTTAAAGTTATTAAATTAAGCTGACCTTTCCCATAAAGTAGCATCTGCTACACGGAAAATTAAACTTTGACTATTTGTTGAAATTACTTGAGTTGCAGCACCTTCAATGGTATCAGAACCAGCAGCTCTAACTGTTATGTTTCTTGTTGCTGCTGCTCCATCTGCATCCGTTACCATAATTCTCAATCCTTGGTCTAAACCTTTAAATGTGGAAATTTCTGGTAATGTGATATCTACTACTCCAGCTGTTGTGCCACAAAGAACACGAACATCTGCTTGTTGCATATTTGCTGTTAAAGGTGATGCTACACCTACATATGTGTCAGTTCCAGAACCAGCTAAAACTACACGGCCTAAAAGGACTTTATTTACTACTGCCATTTTTTTGTTTTTAAAAAATTATTTATTCGTTTTATTAAGACTTTAGAACTGGTCCTTTTGCTGTTGCATATTTAAATGCTGCTGCACCTACTAAAATAGATACTACTGGCATAAGAGCCCCTCTTACGGTTGTTACTTTGGTCATTTTCATTGCTGAATTAACAACAAGGATTGCAGCTCCAGCTACGGTTGCGATTTTTACAGCTGATTGTACATTTGCATTTTTCATCTTTACGTTTTTTGTTTTTACTTATTTATAATTATTCTACACTCTGTATTTGACTCCAGCTTTAGATAGAATTTTGTTTATATCTGATTTTTCAGAATCACCACACTCACTTGAGATGGCTTGAATTAAAGTTGCGTTAGCAAGATTTGGTTCTGGGTTAAATCTCCCACTTGAAATTGTTCTTCTTCCAAAAGCAGCACTCATCCCAGAATAGTCTGCATTGTTCTTAATTTTTTTCATTTGATTGTTTATGGTAGCTTCATCTGTACCATATCCATCCATTGCTGTAAAAATAGCATTAGCTGCTGCTTTCATTTGTCCACCATTCATTGTGGCTGGTTCATCTTTACTATCTTGAATAAATGCCTGGTTCCATCCATCTACTTCTTGAGCTGTATCTCTACCCTCTTCACTCAATCTACTTTTCGCAATAGCACCTTTGGCTAGTTTGTAAATTCCAAAACCAATACCTAAAAGCAATATCCCTTTGGCCCATACTGGTATGGCAGCAAATCCTTGATTTGCAAATCCTTTAGCAGCTCCACCTACTTGACTTCCTACGTTTTTTCCTACTGATGCTGCACCTTTTACTGCTCTTCCTACACCTTTTTTTAAATTACTCATATCTTTTTTTTAAGCGAATGTGTGTTGTTGTATTACAAATTGGGGTCCTAAAGAAGCACCAACACCATTTCCCCTTTGAAATGTTGTGCTTTCTCCACTAACTGTAAACATGTCTAATTGTAAATTTACAGTCATGGAATTATTAAAAACTAAATCGTCTGTTGTTGCGACAGCCATTGCTGTATTGTTTAAAAGTATTGCTGGAGCTGTTGGAGCTGCATTTGCCATTATTATTTTAAAAGGTAGTTCATAAGGCCCACCATTTATTTTTGAAATAGTATTACCAGTTGCATTTGTAATTCGATATTCACCAATTATCCTATTTGTTCCTAATAATAAGGTTTGTGTACCAGGATTGTAATCTGCTGCGTTTGTCATGTCTAAAGTTTTACGCAAAGTAGAAACTACCGTATTTTCTACTACAGATTTAAAACCTCCCTGGGAAGTATTGTCTTGTAGTGTTCCTAAATTTTCAGCAGAAACTGTTGGGAAATTTATTTTATTTCCAGACCATGTAGCTGGACTTCTTAATGTGGCAATAGTTAAGCTGCCGTTTTGATGTATATTATCTTCAATTGTTACATCGGCTGTAGCAATTATATTTGAAATAATTAAAGAAGCAGAATTTTGTGCCACATTAGCATTCACAGTTAAACTAAACGCACCAGAAAAAGCTGATATTTGAAAACTTGCTCCAGTCATTATTTCATTCAATTGTACATTTACATTTACAGTAGATAAACCAATACCAACAATTCGTAAATTTCCTTCTATAACATTAGATTTAAATGTCATACTATTTCCTAATCTACCACCAAAAGCTAATGTTCCGTTTTTACCCACCGAATTATCTTCTACTAATACATTTAAGTTTGCTGATGGTGTGTATGTACTTAAAAGAGTACCTCTAACAATGTTGTCTTTTAGTTTACTGGAAATTCCTCCTAAACCATTTGCTATTCCAACACAGCTTGTTGCACTTCCAATGAATCTATTATAAGAAACTTTATCACTTCCAAAAGGAAACCATTGCCATAGTAAAACTCCTTTATCTGCATTATATTCAATGTCATTAAAACGCTGGTCAAATCTTCTGGTAATTAAATTATTGGCGAAATCGTAAATTCCAAATTCCACTTCTAAAACAAAACCATTTGTAATAGTTTTTGCTAATAATGTCCAATTTACTGCATCTACATCTGGTGTAGTTGGAGCATTGACCCCAGAAATATTTACATAATGTGTATTGTTCCAAATACAAACATCTCCTAATACAACAGCCAATGTTGAATTCCAAACACCTAAAGTTGTGTTAAAAGATGGCACCGTAGTGTAACTACCTACTCCTTGATAATCAGTTACTAACCATTTGGCTTTACAATCTACAGAAACCTCTGTACTTGAAATACCAGTTACAATTAAATTATAAGCGTAAGTTGGGTCTGTTACACGATACAATTGACCCTCTACTATTGTACTAGCAGCAGCTAAAGCTGTCAAGTTTGCATGAGTAATATTTTCTACACCTCCAGATACTCTAACATTTGTTCTCGAACCTGGACCATCATCAAATGCCGTAACACCTGGTCCAATAAAATTTAATATTGTTCTTTTGGTTAAATCTATGCCTTCATCTTGTATTTGGTCATATCCACTTGTACCAACTGCATTAGAATCAGTTAATATATATTCTCCATTTCCTAAAATACGAACTAAAACTCCAGCATTATTTGTTGAAATAGTGTAACTGGCTTGATTGTTTATCGTCTGGCCAACACCAGCGTTAATGACAATATTATTTACACTTGCATTACCATCTAAGTCAGTTATATAAAGCTTGTAAAGAGTATTCCAATAATCATCAACAATCTCTAAAAGATTTATTGTTACAGTCCCTCCAGCTGTTTTGCATTCCAAACTTACATCCGTAGCAAAAATAGTAGGAGTACCAGATACTTCTCTACTATTATTGGGATATTTTTGTTTAAATGTTGACATTAAGCTTCGTTAGGTAGTTGTTTAATTGGATTTCTAGCTTCTGGAAAAAAGTATTTTTTTAGCGAAATCTGCTGATAATAAAAACACATTGTTACAGAGTTACCTTTTAATACTTTATAATTTAGTACATCCATTCCATCTGGAATAAAAGGTCTATTCATTTTATTGCTTATATCAAAATAAACAATATCTCCAGCCACCTGGAAAGTATCCACTTGTAAATCTAAATTTAAAGGTTCAATGTAATTAAACCCATCCACAGATTTAATTTGACTTTTTAATACTTCATTTCTTTGTTGTGAAATATTTGGACCAGTAAATATAAATTGACAGTTAGGTATAAATGTAGGGTTACCTAAAATGTTAAATAAAACATCTGAATAGCTTGTTCCAGCACCTCCAGAGACTTCAATTTGATTATTTAGATTAAGTGACGTACTAAATAAATAATCTAAAGGAGCCGAAGGGTCAAATATGGCCAATTCAAAATCAACACCAGAATTATTATTAAATGTTAAAACCAACTCTTTAAGTTTTTTTCCTTTATAATAACCTATGTTTTTTATTTCTGAATTACCTTGACTAATAATAAAGTCAGAAACACCTTTTACCACCACTTCTCTGTCCCCAGGTACTATTATATCTTTTATTTTTTTACCTTCTCTTCCTTCTAAAGTAGCTGTGGTTTTTTCTTCAATTGGAATACCATCTACTTCTCTTGTTGTATATGTATCTAATTCGTCAACAATTTTATCTGGTCTTAATTTAGGTACATCTTCTACAAATTCGTCTGGTTCAGCACCCCTACCTTCAATAATGACTTCTCTATCATTGCCTACGACAACTCCAGACAACCTGGTTTCTCCATCTGTTTCTGAACGTCTTGGCCCACTTTTTTTAGCTGCTTCTACGGCCCTTCTTTCAACTTTTGATGGCTTTCTTTCTATAATTTTTCTGGCATCCCTACCTAAAATTGTTTCTTCACTATCTGATGATGAACCCCTACCTTCAATGATAACATCTCTACTATCTGGTACAACTATTCCAGATAATTTAGTTTGATTCATCTTGTTTTTTAGATTTGAAAATGACTTTTTAAAGTCACCACCTCTAATTTCAGAAAAATCAATATTGTTCATGGCTTTGTCAAATTCAAAATCATAACTATCCTTTACAAATTCGGATGTTAATTCGTTATCATTGAACAATGAAACCACCGTTTTATCATTCTCTTTATATGTATTCTTCTCTCTGTTCATATTTATTTTCTATAAGCAAAATCTTGATTTTCAAATTTAGCAATATAGTCCATTATTTTTCTCATTCTTGTTACATTTCCTTGAGTTTGAGCTTTTAAGAAGACATTTGCATATACGCAAATCGCATCTATTTTGCTCCAGCCCATTCCTAAGTAAATGTACAAAGCATTTATATCTGCACCAACTTCGTCATCAATTGGTAAACCTATTTTCGGATTTCTATACACATGAGAATACTCATGTAATAGAATCATCATTCTCATAGGTATTGTATATTTATCAAACTTTACTTTAGCTATCTCTATATTTCCAGTTTGGTGACCTATTCTAGCTGGTGTATTTAATGATTTTCCAGACTTGTAATCTCTTATAATATCAAAATACTTAATAGTAAAAGTTTTATTCTTATTGGTAAATATTCTGCCATTTGGAGATGCTTGTTCAAATCCACAAACCTGGGCAAACGGAATAGAAAGATTTAAAAATGTTGTAGTTTCACTATCTATGTGAATATTATAACTCCTTAACGGAGTCATAATCGTAGTCATTTGAATATTTTTATCATTGACCTCTTCAACATTCACCACCTTTAAAGTCAGCTGTTTTGGTGAGACTGGTAAATTAAAATAAATGGACCTACTTTCATCTATTGAAATAGTTCGGTCCCCATACTTGCTATTAACTTTACCAGTATCTTCTAAACAAATTCGTACACGCTTTTTACCTTCAGTTTTTAAATTAACTGAAATGCTAAATTGCTGATTGTTGCTTTCAATAATGGTACTAATCATTTTTTATCAATTTAAACAGTTTGCACGGTTTGTATTTGCCTTTTAAGCTTTAGGTTTGAATAAAACCAAGTCTTCGTCAGCATCAACTTCTGCTAATTTTTTCACAGTATTTTGTGTATAAAAAGTTCCCCATGAAGTATTTCCTACTGGAGAAATTAAAATACCAGACCCTTTGGCATTTAATGCAACTGATGTTTGTCCAGCTGTCGTATCATCACCAGAACAAGATAGTTGTAATTGCTGTGACCCAGTTGTACCTCCCTTGTCATTTACCCAAATACAGAAACCTAATTGTCCTTTTAAAGTTGAAATTTCTGGCAATATTATTTCAACAGCTTTTGCTACAGTCAAATCTAACTCTAAATAAATATTTTGATTTGATGCATTATTTATTTGGTCTTGTGTAACTTCAACTTCTAATGTACTATCAAACTTTATAGTTTCATCGGTAATTGTAATTAAACCACCTTTAATTTTTTTGTATTTACTAGCCATTTTATTTTTTTTTAGCGTTTTACAACAGTAATTAGTAACTCAACTAATCACATATATACTCTATATTTTATTTTTTACTTTTTGATTTACCTTTACCCATTTTTTTGTATAAAAAGTATCCACCAACACCCAACGCTACAATACCAACACCGATAGCAATTTTTGTTGTTGTTGACATACCTTCATCATCAGTAACAATAGGTGGGTCTGGATTTAGGTTAAAATTTGGGTCCATACCTGGGTCCATACCTGGGTCTGCTCCACCACCTCTTACTCTATTTTGAAGCTGCTGTGCTCCATAATCTAGTAAACCAGAGTCTTTAGCAAAATTACCTACCTTACCTAAGAATCCCTTTAGTTTTCCACTTCGTTTTCTTGGAGCTCCACTTGAACGTCTGCTTTTAGTATTTCTTTTACTACCTCTTCCTTTTCGGACATTTCTTCTCGCTCGTCTATTTGCTCTGCTTCCTAAAAATTCTGAATCTTCTTCTACATCTACATCTACTTCTTCAGACATAAAGTTGGACATAAATTGTTTTGCTTCTAAAGCTGTATCCTGGTAAACTGGATTGTCAGTTTTGACTGTAATTGGACCATCTCGTACAATTTTAGCAGCAAAATTATCCACTACACCATCCATACCTAAGTAAGAACCACCTCCAGCTGTCCAATATTCACCTTCGCCTTCACCTTCGGCCATTTCAGCTTTAAACTGAGCATCTGACTCTGGTCCATCAATAGATGATGCTCGGTCTTTTACAGACATTCCTTTTAATCTACGAGTTTTACCTCTGAAACCTAAGTAAGAACCACCTCCAGCTGTATAATATTCGCCTTCGCCTTCGCCTTCAGCCATTTCAGCTTTAAATTGAGCATCACCTTCAGCACCATCCATACCTAAGTAAGAACCACCTCCAGCTGTATAATATTCGCCTTCGCCTTCTCCCTCGGCCATTTCTTTTTTGAATTGTGCATCATCTTCTGCTCCATCAATCGGTCCAGATGCACTACTGGATGTCCAGTCAGCTTGCCATTCATTATCTAAATATTCTTTTTCAGATAAAATGGGGTTATTGTGTGTAGTAGTTACTTTCATTTTTTTTTATTTTAACTTATGATACCAGATTTTTTTTCATCGTCTTTTTTGTAATTCATGTAATAAATTACACCGACTACTAAAGCTGCTATTAAAACCATTTTTTTATTCTTCATATCAATCTTTATTTACTTTTACTTTTGTTTCTGTTTTCTTTCTGTAAACCATGTACATAGCTAATAATGCACCTCCAGCTGCTCCATATAATCTAAATTTATTATCTGGTTCAGCAATATATCCTTGTTTTTCTGCTAAAAAAACTGCACCAAAACCAATTGCAGCACCCAACAAAGCTGAATCTGCATATTTAACTTTTGGATTGTTATTTCCTTTTTTACCCTTATCCAAAGTTAATTTAGGTGGAGCTTTTTCTTTTACACTTCCTTTTCCATCGGCATGACTTACAACATCTTTAGTTATTAGTTCTTTAACCACTTCCAAAGGAACCACTAAAACACCATTCACCAGGACAAATGCTGGCCTATTATTGGCATGTTTCATTTCACCATTTACAACCTCTCCCCTTCTAAATTGCTTGAATTTAATAGCCGATGGGTTATGTGGCAATCCAGTTGCCGTAACATATGGTGATTTAAAATCTTTTGTTAATATGTAACTTTTTAAAGCCATTTTATTTAGTTTTTATATACAACTTTCGGTTTTTTGGTTTCATTCTCCTTGTACTTATTATAGAAATAATAAATAGCACCACCAATCAATGCATATGTCAATAACTTTTTCATCCGTTGTTTCTTTTATATAATAATATTCCCACCACTACGACCACACTTAAACTTGAAGCTATAATTATAGTGTTTCTCGTTTTTCTTTTTCTTTTATCTTTTTCTGCTTTGACTTTAGCTGCTTCAAAAGCCAGCTTTTGTCTATACAAAGCTTCTTGCTTCATTTTAAATTCAGCTATTTGTCTCAATCTATCTGAGCTGCTTCTTTTACTTTTACCTCTTCTTTTAGCACCTCTGTCACTTTTTCTTTTTCTTTGAATAAGCTTTTTTGCACCTTTAGAAATTGCACCTATAAGAAAAGGAGCTATATAAGAATACTTTTCGTCTGGAATAGCTTCATTAAAAAAACTATCCATTACAGCCACTCCAGTTTTTACATTTTCATCATTAACATGTTGTTCACCATCAAAACCTATTTTTTTATTTCCCATTTCTACTAACAATGAAGCACCTATTAAAAGGTCTTTATCATTTGTATTATCGGAGAATAATTCTATCAGCTGTTTAGCTGGCATAGATTTATCTGCTTCAATACCATTTTCGTTTAAAAGGTCAATAAAATCTGTTTTATTAGAAACTACGATATGACCCAATTTTTTCATAAGAAATTCATTGGCACCAGGAATGTCTTCGTTTAAAACGTATTCCCTTAATTCATTTTCGTAATCACCTACATACATATTATTTTATGCCTTTAATTGAACGATATTTAACAATAAACAATGCTCCATAAGCTAAACTTATTCCAGCATAAGCAAATAACAACAAGTCTTCTTTATTTATTTTCATTTTTTATTTTTAGAGACTTGTTTATATATTACTATTCCAGCTACAGCTACAGCTAAACCAATACCTACTTCTTTCCAGGGAACGCTTTTTATAATGTTCTTTTTACCACCTTCTGCATTAGAAAAGCTAGAACGTGCTGGAACTGTTATTTTTTGGTTTTCAATAGTTGGAGAAAGCCCCATTTCTACTTTAGTAGCCGAACCTTTTGGCATACGTTTACCCATCATACGTTGAGGGGATGGAGTACCTCCTTTTACTAAAATATTTGGTTTTTTTCTACGCATTGCTGTTTGCATAGCTCTACCAGGTCTTTTATTCATCATTGGCCTTTTAGCCATGCCTTTCTTTTTAGCCATTGCAATTCTTTTCTGCATTTTAGCTTTAAAAGAAGGACGTTTACTTCTTGCTTTTATTTTTGCTCTGGAAGCAGCTTTCATTCTGCTCATGATAGCTTTTTTAGATGGAATGCGTTTGTATTTACCATCAGCTCCCATATACTCGCTATCTCCTTCAAAATTCACCCATGCTCGAACACCCTCTTTTAATTCAGCTTCACGTTTTTGACATTTAGATTTTTCACCATCTTTGTCACCACTAAAACCTAAGTAAGAACTACTCTTATTGAATTTTGAAAGGTTTTCTTTATTCCATTCAATTCGTTTTGCAAAATCAGCTAAACTTTTTAAAGCAATTTCATTAAGATATGAACCACCACCAGCTGTAGCATATTCACCCATACCTTCTCCATCCATCATTTCGTTAACAAATTGGCCATCTTTACCTGGGCCATCAAAAGATGAAGGACCAGTTTCTACAACTTCATCAATGCTTCCATCAAATCCATAGTCTACGTCATAGTCAAAGTCATCTGAAGGGCCTTCCATCGGATAGTAATCACCTCCACTTCCACTTCCATAAAACTCATCATCTTGCCAAAAGTTTCCATCGTCTTCGTAAACGGCTTCATCACCATATGGGTCATTGTAAGAACCACCACCTCCAGTATCATATTCACCATATGATTGAGAATCTTCTGTATTAGCATAAGGATTGTACGAATTTGCATCATCATATGGGTCAGATGGGTCATAATAATCATCATCATAGCCATCATCATCATAACCACCATCATCATAACCACCATCATCGTAGCCACCATCATCGTAGCCACCATCATCGTAGCCACCATCATCATAACCACCATCATCATAACCACCATCATCATAACCACCATCATCATAGCCATCATCATAACCTTGGTCTTCATATGATTCCATTGCCAGGTCTTCTCTTTCTCTTTCTCTTTCTGCTTCTAAATCTTTTCTAGCTTGTTTTTGAGCTTTACGTTCCATTCTACGCTGCATTCTAGCTGCTTGCTGTTCTGCTCTCATGGATTGTCTAGCTTCTTTACGTTGTCTTCGTCTTTCTATTCTAGCTTGTTGACGATTTTCTTTTCTATCTGAACGTCTGGTTTGCCTAGTTTCTGACTTATTTCGCTTACGTTCATCACGCATTGCAACTCTTTCAGCTTTATTTTCATTTCTGGCTGTTCTTCTGGCCGTTCTTTTTGCTGCCCTATCTTCTCTACGGCTAGCTTTTCTTTTTGAACGTCTTGCTCTGGCTTTTTTACCAAATAATTCAGAATAATCACCAAAAGCTTCCTCAAAAGTAGAAAACTGGGGATTGCTAGGTGAATTAGATACCGAGCTATTTAAATGTACAATTCTTACTCCTTCCATATTATTTACTTGTTGTGACAGTTACTGCTCTTGTTTTATCAAAACAATAAACAGCTGCATAACCCAAAACAGCACCTAATGCTGCTGTTTTCATACATTTACCTTTGTCAAGTTTGCGATTTTTACAATACATGTAAGCTCCAATTCCACCAGCAAACAATCCAATTAGTCTGCTTGCTTTAAATGATTCAGCTGGTACTAAATCTACTTTAGTAGCTGTTTTATTTGAATCAGCTCCTAAAAACACTTCTGTTGGTCCCATATTTTCTTTTATTTTATTTGAGTATATAATTTCTCCATTATCAGTAATAAATACTCTGTAACTAAAATCTTCACCTCTTCTTTTTCCTTGTATACTTTTAAAACTTCCCACTAAATTTGTTCCAACTGGAATAGTTTCTCTGGTCCTGGTAAAATTATTATGCTCTTTATTAGGTACTAACACATGAGCTTCCTCTATAACTACAGCTTTTTTCATTATTTTAAATTTTTAGATACTATAATAAAAGTTAAACCAATTAGTCCTACTACACTAACTAGCCCTATTATTTCTATGTTTGACCTACTCAAAACACTTTTTGAATTAGGTGTTTGTTCACCAGAAAATCCAGACATTCCCTGGTTTCCATGTGTGGTGCAATCTTCATCTATACAAGAATCGGATGTGCAAGTTTCTTTTGATAATTTAGAAGGTTTGATTTCTTCGATTACTTCAACTTTTTCTGTTGGTTTATCCAATTCTAAAGTTTTTATTAACCAGGTTTTGTGAGGATGAATACTGGCTAATTCTTTTTCTAAAATTATCTTATCTGTTTTTGGAGCAAAATACAGTTCGGCTAATTTCATTTCCAGGTCACTATAACTCTGGGCTTTGGGCTTTTTATATTTGCTCAATATGGCTTGAGACTCCTTGGTAGCTTCGTTAGCCAAGATAGTCATCAAGGTAATTTCCTTTTTTTTCGCTTTATGTCTACTATTTCTTTTCATAGTTTTTTAAAAAAAAAAGGGCGAGAAGACTCCCCTTCTGCCCTTTTCATTCACTATTTTAGTTCAATATTACTATCCCTTTGTGATACCCTTAACATCTTGCGTTGTTTGGATAATTACTGGGGCAACATTTTTACCAGATAAACGAGGGGCTCTTGCTTGATTTAGAGCTTGTCCACCATTTAATCTTGCTTTACCACTAAATACAGCAACTGGGAACATTGATATAACCAATGTAGCATTTGCGATTAGAGTGATATTGGCAAAAGTATTACCATCAACCGTAACTAACTTCGTAACGTCAATGATGTCAGCTTGCTGCTGATATGCATCTCTCATAATAGATAAGTTTAACGGAGTGCTATATTGCTTTCCGTTTGCATCTACATGAAATAATGTCATAGTCTGTTGCAACTGGCTGGCAGTAGATGATTGAAATCTCCATTTTCCAATTTTGAAAAACTTGTTATTGGATTGTGCAATCAATCTACCGTAAGTTCCACCTTGAAGGTTTGTAATAGTGATACCAGCTGGGTTACCGAAATTGGCTGCTCCGAAAAAATCGTTGTATCCGAAGATGACAGCAGTAAGGTTACCAGCAGTAGTGTTTACATATTGGATAACGTAT
>Ga0209336_10000260_pt1 | contig 27431 bp, 21 predicted proteins | sample LinPmetageLP32_FD_184042 | JGI IMG/M metagenome (GOLD analysis project Ga0209336, IMG submission 184042) | Marine viral communities from the Pacific Ocean - LP-32 (SPAdes) (version 2) | ecosystem: Environmental > Aquatic > Marine > Oceanic | place: Pacific Ocean | collected 2009-08-23
ACAGAGGCTAATGTTGTTTGTAAAGTTGCTACATTTCCAGCACCCTGAAATTGCCCACCTGTACTTGTGGCGTCACCGGCTAAAGTTACTTCAACCGAATTGGTAAACATTTTGGCTTCATCTGCCACACCAGATAAACTACCAGTAAATACATTTCCAGAAATGCTGGCACCACTGGCCACTGTTAGTGTTTGACCTGCACCAATAATAATATTACCTTGTAAGTTAGGCTCAACAACTAAGTTGCCTCCTGTTAGGTAACTTATATTTGCAAACGTATTGTTACTGTTAAAAGTTATCTTTGCTGTGGTATTTTCACCATCAGAGTTAATAATAAATTCTTCAGCCGCTACTCTGTTTTCATTAATAGTTGTACTAACCTGAGTAACGTTACCTTCAACTGTGAGGTTGCCCTTAACAATAAAGTCGTCTTGTGCATTTATATAGGTATTGTTTGTTGCCATTTATTGTAATCCCTTTAATATATAAAGACTATTTATCATTTTTTACCAATAAGAAATTTAAGTCAAAAAAAGAGGACTTAAAAAGTCCTCTTTTAATTGTTTCTAGTTTAAACTAGTAACTGGTCTACGTAACCGGTAAGTTTTAAGGCTTACTGGAATGCAACGTTACTTAAAGTAACTGCATCAACGTAATCTGCCGCATTACCAAGAGATGAAGCAGTATTTGTAAGTTCTTTATAACCATATCTGGTCATGAAACTTACTACTGGTTCAAAAGAACTTGGATCCATTACTGGGCCTGTGCTCATTAATGGAATGTAAGGACAATAGAATGCAGGAGCATCAGTTTCGCTTGATCCTTTGTAACCAACAAGTACTTTAGTACCGTCAGCCGCATAGTTATCAGCAAATACTTTGATTGATCCGTTTAGTGTACCAACAAACTTAGTGTTTGTAGGTGCTTCAAAAGATCCTTCAGTTGTTCTTGCAAATGTTGATGTAGATGCACTTTGTAAAATAGTAAGTGCTTCTGGAGAGACAACAATATAGTTACCAGCGCCACGTCTTGTTCTAGCCGCGATTCTGTTAGCCGCTCTGTTGATCTCAATAGCCAAAGCCGCATGTCTGTCACCAACGTAAATACTTGTTCCACTTAGTGAACTAAAGTCTAAAGTTGTTCCAGCACCTGCTAGAGTTCTTAGTGAACCGATAATTTCTTGGTCGATTTCAACTACGATCTCTTGTGCTAAAGCCTGCATAATTTCTGCTTCGACGTCTACGCCGTGCATTGATTCTGCATCTTGAGCCGCCTCAAAAGTCCATCTTGCTGATAACCTTCTGGTTTTCGCTTCAACAGTTTCTTTTAAGATCTGAATGCTCATTTTTCTACCTGCTTGTCCCTCTGCCGCCGCTGTGGCGTCTGGAGAACCAGCATAAGTACTAGCAAGTTTAAACGGACTTAAAGCCTCGTCGCCTGCTGTTGCTCCACCACCAGTTTCAGAATATCTGACTCTTAGTGTGTGGATTTGCCCTACTGGACCAGTCATAGGTTGAACACCTACTAGTTCGTTAGCAATAACAGAAGGCATAACCCTTCTTATTAGTGGTAACATAACTTTGTTTAATGTCGCTACTGAACCTGCACCTGTGGCACCTGCTGTTGCGGCCTCGGACAAATGTCTCTTTGTATTTTCGAGGACAACATCTAGAGAAGATTTTCTGTTTCCAGAAAGTCCTTCTAATAAAGCGTCTTTAGTTGCAGACCAGTTGCTTTCAAATAAGTTTGCCATTTTAATAACTCCTAATTATTTTGAAAGTCCGGCCAATTTGCGGATCATATCAATTTCTACTATATCATCCGCTTTGTCATCGGCATCTGCTGTTATAACAACTGCCTTATCGCCAGTGTGCTCACTGACAACGGATTCTGACAATGTCGTCTTCATTCTAGGTGCTTCTCCATCTAAAACTGAAGGTAAGTACTTGTTAAAGGACTCTTCCAATTTAGATGTTTTTACACTTTCAAGTAAATCTGACATCAATTCTTTCTTCTCTTTACCTAGTGGTGCCATTAGACTGTTTAATGTATCCTTACGGTTCATTTTGTCTTCTGCAATCCTTAACTTAGACTCAACTAATTTAGTTGCTTCTTCTCTCTCAGCAATTACTTGCGTTGATTCGTTAAGTTTTGTTTCCATTTCGATAATTTGTTTTTGTATTTTCTTGATCTCTTTTGCTTCGTTTAAGTAACTAGTACCATATTCGTTCGCAAATGCTTCAAAAATTCTACGACCAAAGTCGTTTTCACGTGCATTAGTGATATCATCACGGAAAGATTTAACTTCATTAGTAATAACGGAATTAACAACGCCTTCGACCTTGTTTGCCGCTTTCTTAATGAAATCAATTTTGGCTTCTGCTAGTTGCTTCTTGCCTTCTTTAACCATTTTGACTTTCTGTTCCACAAGTCCTTTTTTGTCTTCGTGGAATTCTGATAGTTCACCAGCCAACTGCTCAGTTACAAAATTATCTAATTTTGTTACATGTTCACTTGTTCTGGTTCTATCTGCTCTAAGTTCTTTGACTTCCTTTGCAACCATTTCAGTTACAAATTTATCTAGGACCTTAGAATGCTCACCAATTGCTTTCGTGTATTTTACCCTGTCGTTTGCAAGGGCTTGTTTTTCTTCTGCAATTTGAGAAATTTCTGCTTCAACTTTTTCAGATATGAAATTGTCAACTGCTTCTACAATCTGACTTTTGTCATGATCATATCGCTGTGCAAACTCTTCTCTAAGTTCCGCTGTAAGCTCTTCTCTTGCTTCAGAAACTTTACCTTCCCATGCTTCTTGAAGAGCCGATTTAACGTCTTCCGTTAGCTCTGCATTCTCAAGTAGTTCTGTAAAATTCACTGCCATAGTAGTCTCCTACTTATATTTTTAAATCATTGATGAAACCAGTGATTGCTTTCATCAAGTGTTTTTCTGCACTTTTATCATGTGTTAATGCTGAAGCGGTGTCAAACATTTGTGCTCCGCCCTGCATGTTAAATAAACTCTCATATATAGTCTTTGGGTAGGCATCTGGGGCACTCGGTTGTGCCACAATGTCCACTGTTACAATATCGAAATCAGAAACTTGACCACTGTCATTAACGTTTCCACTTCCTCTACTGCTCACACCAAGTTTTGCTCCCGCCTTTAACAATGCTCTTGCAATGTTACCCATAGGTGTTTCTATAATTTTAAGTTTGCCTAAACCGTTTGCGTCTTCACAATACAAATCTGTAATGATATGACTCACTCGGTCTAAATTTATTTGCAACTCTTCAGGATGATCTAACTCACCCATCACAGTCTCGCCTTTTCCAAGGCGTTCTTTTACACTTGCACAGGCTTTCGCTATCTCGTCTTTGGGATATACTCTTCCATTTTGATTTTTTACGTCGCCTTGGATGAATAGCCCAGCCATAAATAAATCCTTACCATCTTTTGATTCAGATATCTGAACCTTTGATAATTCGGGACTTAAATATTCGTATAACTTATTAGCCATTTACTTTATCCTATCAGTTATCAGTAATTATACTGATTTTTGGTCAACGTTAATGTTGTCTGTAGGTGTGTGATCTTTTGCTGAATCTCCGTGGTTGCCTTCGCCGCCATCTTTAGATTTAACAGGTGATCCTGATGCTTCAACTTTTGATCCGCCACTTGGAAGTGGTGCATCTTTATTGTCGTCATTTGGAGAATCTTTAGTTACTGGTTGCTTTGCAACTTTATCAGATAACTTAGTTGCTTCTTCAACAACTTCGTCTTCATCTGTAACTTCTTCATCTAGGTCATATTCAACAGACTCTAAATCAAGTTCGTCTTCCATGTCCATTTCTGCTTCGTCGTCATCTTTAGGCATATCGTCGCCATCTTCTTCATCAGCAAGTAATTTTTCAAATTCTGCTTTAAGGTCTTCTAATTCGTCCTTAATTTCTTCAACTTCGTCTTCGAGGTCAACGTTTTCTTCTGAATCCATTTCTGCTTCCATTTCTTCGTCGCCTTCTACTTCTTCTTCGTCTTGAAGGATTTCTTGTGCAAAGTCTCCAGCAGGGTCTACATCGCTGATTTCTTCTTCAACTGCTTCTTCCTCTGAATATTCTGCTTCTTCAACAGCCTCTTCTTCAGATTCCTCTGATTCTTCAACTGCTTCTTCTGATTCTTCTGCAACTTCTTCCGAAACGTCTTCGTCTAGAACTTTTTCATATTCTGCTCTTGCTTTTGCAACAACATACTCATGAAGCATTTCTTCCGCTTTATCGTTTTCTTCTGCAAGTAACAGTTCTAGAATCTCTTCTAATTGTGTTCTTGATTCTGACATTGTGGTCTCCAATTTCTATTAATTTTCGCACACAGAAAGTTAATTTCCAGATGTGCCTGTAATATACTTAGTGTTATATTGTGTTTATATGCTGATATGGGCTCAAATGAGCCTATTCTGTGTTTTTCAGTGTGGAAACTGTGATTATGTCCTGTTTTGCCATGTTATTTATCATTTCGTAATTATGTTGCAATATATCAGCCATTTCTTGTGACATCATAATTTCATGTAAATCTGACAGTGGAATTTGTTGTACTACTCTTTTATTTTCATCTAGTGTTTTAAAAATCCTGGCTTTATGGTCTGGTTCATTATCATAAGACTCGTCAAATAAAATACCGTCAAATGTTTTAAATCCTAACTGCTTTAAATAATTTAAAGATTTATAATTGCCTTGTAATATAAATGGTCTTTTATAGTATATACTTCGCCATGTTTTTTCTGTAAAAAATATATCTTGCCACCATGTGTGTGGATAATTTATTCCTGTATTAGTTTCAGTAATAAAATCGTAATAAGTATCATCAAATACTTTATAAAATTCTTCTGGTTGAGGACCATGAGAATTTATACCTCTTACTGTTTGTTGTCCATCTACACTTATGCCTTTCCAAACAAAAGTACATACACCACTAGTAAGCAGGTTGTGTTCGGTAAGATATTCCAATGTGTAAATTCTATGGGGTCTTTCAGCACCATTTAAACAAGAAAAATGTTTTGGCTTTGGATTACTGTTATAGTTCTGACTATAATCTGTATGTACTTTTACAGTTTGTTTAAGCCAAAAATCCTTAAATGCTACATTTTTAAGTGGTTTTATGCCCTGGAAAAGCTCTTTAAAACGTTCGTATGCCCTGTCAATTACAAGACTACCTGTGTATAAACTAACATTTTCTGCAGGTATTTCAAGCTCGTCTAGTATCTCATGTATCCTTATTAGTATATTATCATGCTGATCTATGTAGTAATTGCTTTCTGTGGAATAGTCAATTATAACTTCAAGACCAGGAGTATAGTCCTTTAAGGATTGTATTAATTTATTTTCTAAAGAGGAACCGTCGTTTATTAACTTGACGTTTAAATTAGATGAGTCCGCCACCTGCTCCAGCATCCGTAGGTGGTGAATACATCACAGACACAAATTTCTTATGCTCAATGTCTTCAGCACGTTTAATAGCTCTTACTTTACGCAATTTGTTTAATTGCTCTAATGTAAGTTTTGGTTTTCTACGTTGTTCAGCATCTGCTTTCTGAAATTCGTCAAACTCGGGATTGTAAAATTCGTTTAGTCTCATTATAGGCTCTCTGGTGATCCAGGTGGTGTACCACCTTGTGGAACAACTCCTGCATCAGTATTTAGCGGATCTGCTAAAGGATCTTCTAGTGGTATCTGTTCAGGTGCTAACTCCATGTTAGGGTCAACTGCCGCATTGGCATCTGGCCTTATGCCAATATTTCTAAGATCTGCTGGAGTTTTATCGTCTGCAAATTTTTCATATTTGTTTTCTTCTCTCCACATTTCCTCATTTTGTTTAATCTCTTGCTCTGTAAGTCCAAGATATTTCTTAAGTTTAAACTGGTTAGACATATAAGGTATAGCGGCAACTGTATTGTATAAATTTGCTCTTTCTGTATCTAACTGTAAATCTCTATAACTACTAAAGCTCATTGGAGCATTAAATACAACATCAAAGTCACCGCTATCTATTTCGATGCCTCTGTGTTTAAGGAATAGTTTAAACTCTCTGTCTAAATCTTCTTGTATTTGCTTTTGTAGTCTTTCCACATACCTAGCAAATCTGTATTCCTGAATATAAGCAATACCCACTTTACCGTCATTGTATGTTGCACTACCATCTTCTGGACCTGTTGGCAAGTAACTTGCTGGTATTCTTAAACCACGTAATAGTTTATTATTAAAGTATCTTAAGTCGTCAATCTGCCCTAAGTTTTCACCACCTGGTAATGTATCAACTTTACTGCCTCTGCCTTCACTAGTTGCGGCAAAGAAGTAATCCTCTAACATACTCATTGGATTGTAGGCGGCATCTATAACATTTTGTCCGTCTTTGTTTTTGTTAGGTACACGTTTTTGTTGTACTTCGTATTTTATTTGTTCTAAATATTGCCTTGCTTTATGTGGAGGCATATTACCTACGTCTATAGTAAACACACGTCTTTCTGGTGCTCTGTGTACTCTGTAAATAATAATGGAGTCTTCAAGTAATTCTTTCTGTTTGAAAACTTTAAAAATTGGTTCTAATATACTAATACCAAAAGGCCATGCATGGTCCATTCCTTCTGTTAAACTAACATGTACAACATGTTCTGCATCAACTGGAATACCCTGATTAACTCCATCTATACTGCCTGTTAAGTAACTGCCTGATGCTCCAGGATTATTAGCAGGTGTACCAATGTATTGTCCACTTCCTGAGCCATATGGCTTAGAATGTAATGCACTTGGATTAGTTGCTAGTAATTCACCAAAGTTAGGTGCTAAGTTTTTAACAAAATATGTCTCAATCTTTTTACCAGCACTTTCGTTTACTACAACCTTTTCAATGTTAGCAGGATCTGTCCAATACAGTTTATATGTTTGTGGGTCTCTAACAAAAAATTGATCTCCGTATTTAATTGTACTACGGAATATTCTAAATGCTCTTTTGTTTAATTCATTTAATTTGCACCATTGTGATAAACTTTTGGTTAAAATCTTATCTTCAGTATCACTGGGTCTGCCTTTATAATAAACTCTTAATGGCAGTTTAGTATGATCATCTTCTTGTGTACCAAACTCTGCAATAGTATCTAAGGCGGCATTTATTTCCAAATCGCTGTCCATTTGGTCATACTGCATATATCTCATAAGCCTGTTTGGAGAACCAGCATAAACTTCAGGCAACCAACTAGCATACCTGCTAGATGCGGCTCCTGGCCCGTCTGTACTTCCTTTATTTCCAGTGACGTTTAGTGGTAGTCCACTATTATCAACACTCGAAAAATATTTTCTCCAACTCATAAATGCACCTTAATGTATTATATTACACTATTTATCGATTATTGTCAACTAAATTATTTTTACCTGGCTAGGTTAAGTCTTACCACTGATTTCTGTGAGTAATTTATTTGTTTTTCTCATTATTTCTGATTGAGTTACATTTTGTGCAGACATAACACCTAGAGCATCAAGTAAATCATTATTTGATGCTGGTGCTACATTTGTTGTAGTAGTTGTGGTTCCATCATTATTAGTTATAGTAGTTGTACTACCTGAGCTTAAACTAGGATCTAATGATGTAGCACCTGAATTTGCGGCAGTTGTGGCCATTGTGGCTTTTGCAAGATCCATAATTTTTACAGGATCTGCATTTTGAGATAGTGCTAATACTTGCTCTACTGGTGAGTCTTGTCCAAATAAAGCGGAAATTCCTCCTCTTAAAGAATCTAGCATAGTAGGATTCATGTTATCTGCAAAATTACCCAGAGATGAACCCAAAGCATCTACACCCATTGCAAGTCCCATAACTTTTGATGGATCTAAATGTTGTAATTTTTCTATAGCATTAACTGAAGCCTCTGTGGTCTTAACCATGGCATCAGCCTCTGCATTAATTTTCCCAACTTTCATCCTTGTAATGGAATCCATAACACTTGCTATGGAGGTTCCAACAGATTCTATAATACCGCCTATGGAATCAAATACTGATGCTATCGCTTTACCCATAGATTCTATAACTGTACCAAAGGCTTTTATAGTAGGTGCTAATCCTGTTAAAACACTTCCTATTGCCTTACCCATGGATTCTATTAGTGGTGCTAGTAGTGATAAAGCATATGACAATGGTATTAATGCGGCGCCTAACACTCCTATTGCAAGTGCGGCTTTTAGTATAATTGGAACCGGTATAGCACCTAAGGCTTTGGTACCTCTGGCTAGGCCTTGCATACCTGTACCAGCACCAGAACCCAATTTAGCCAGGCCTTTACCTGCTCCACCACCTAACGTACTGGCGGCGGCACCTCCTCCTCCTGGGGAGAAAAGGGCTTTGGCGGCGCCAAGAGAACCAATCATGAGCACCCACGCGGTTAATACTGTTTTCCAGTTATCCTTAATAGCAGTACCTATGCTTTCAACTATTGCCTTTCCTGCCCTGCTAAAAATGTCGCCCATGATGTCTTTAAAGGACATTCCTTTAAAGCCTGCAAAGTATCCTTGTAAATAAGTAATTGTTTCTGACATCCATTTGGCAAATGAGGTAATCTTGTCTTTTAGTGTTTCAGCAACAGTTTTGCCGAATTTTTTAATGCCTTCTGCTGTGCCGCCTACTCCTTGTTTAAATCCAAACAGACTGTGAACTACTGGTAGGAAATTATTTGCTATTGTTTCTGCAAACTCATCTATTTTTCCTACACCTTCTCCAAAACCTTGCATGAACTGATTAAAGGCACTACTAAAGACACCTCTTACTTTGGATAAAATGGCATTAAAGGCATTGAAACCATCTGCTAGTTTTTCTGAATCAACTCCCTGTTCTTTTAAAGTCTTTTCTGCTTGTTCAAATTGTATAATTGCTTTAGCCATTGCTTTGGCTTGTTCATCACCTGCCCTGGCTAATAGGAATACCCTGTCTTTTTCTGCTTGGCCTAAATTACCTAATTCTCTTGTAAAGGATCGTGCTACCGCTTCACCGTCCAACATACCACTATTAAACCCTTGTATAACATCCTGGAAGTTATCTGCCAATCCTGGCAACACCGTGATAAATCCAAATGCCGCATCACTGAACCCAACTGCTCCCATGCTGGCCGCCTCGACAGCCGCCGCCGCAATTTCGCCGCCAACTTCTCCACCCATTCCTCTCATTACTGAAATAAACTGTCGGAAGCCTTTAGTTAATTGTTCACTTGATTGTGCTGGTAATGTAAGCATTGAGGCCATTAGCATTTGGTTATTTTCTAACACCTGCCTCGTAAAGTCTCTCATAGCATCTGTGCTGACACCCAATGCAGTTGAATATTTTAATTGCATTAGTGATGTTTCAGCAATGTTGGTTGACATTTGTCGTTGTTGTGACAATGTCAAAGCACCCACATTAAATAGGTTTTGTCTTAAACTTAACTCTTCACCAAACATTTCATTAAGATCGCTCAGGCTCATACCTAGATTAATACCTTGTGATGTTAAGTCTTGAAATTCTGTCATTAACTGCGGTACTACAGTTTGACCCATAACTCTCATTACTGCTGAATTATTAATCATAAAATCAGTAGCCTCAGCCGTAGACATTCCCATTTCGTTAAGTCTGGAAATATTCATTGCTGTTTGGCCATCAAGTGCTAAACCGCTCTGAGCTAATCTGTTAAAACTGTTTCCTAACTGTACAACTTTAGCAGTAATGGCCGTAAATGCTGTACCAAGTCCTAATAATGATAAACCAATACCTTTGTTAATAAGAAAAGCAAAAGGCTTCATAATGTTTTGCATTAAAGATTCACCACTCAGTTTAACTTTTACCTTATCCATGCTGTCAGTGACATCATCCATGGCCTTTTTCAGTTCATCTGAATCTGTTTTGCCCTGTTTGGTTGAGTCTTTTACTGTGTTATTAAAATTCTTTAACCCACTTGCTAATTTTTTAACTTCAGCAGAATTATCGGCGGTACCGCCCATTGCTTTAACTAAGGCCTGTAATGTGGACTCAGTGGCCCACATCGGAGCAGAAAATCTGTCTCCGCCCATTTCATAAGTTATGTTCTTTTCGCCTGCCACTCAGTTTCCTTTAAACACTAGTTTTAATGATGATAAATAGTCATAAGAATAAGTATCACATGTTTATATTTATCAGATTAATTAACAGGAGTTTTAATACATGTCAAAAACACCCAATCCATTAAGCGGTTATTTTAGATCGCCTAAACTGTATGTAAAGTTGCCCACAGGTGGTAAATTTTATACAAACGATATTGTAGAATATCCCGACTCAGGAGAACTGCCAGTTTTTCCCATGACTGCAAAAGATGAAATGATCATGAAAAATCCAGATGCACTATTAAATGGTGAAGCAGTTTCTCAATTAATTACAAGTTGTGTTCCTAATGTTAAAAATGTAAGGAAAATGATTACTAATGATGTAGATGTATTGCTAGTTGCTATACAAGGAGCAACTAACGGAGATGATATTGAAGTTGGCGCCGTTTGTCCTGACTGTGAGGAAACAGCAACAGGCATAGCAAGTGTTGAAGGCGCAATTGAAACCATGGTAGACCTGGATGACGTATATGATGTGCCAACTGGTTCAGGTTTAAATATTAAAGTTAAACCGTTTATATATGAAAATACTATTGAAGCCGGAATTGCCAGTTTCCAGAGTACCAGAAGTTTACAGGTAATGGCAGAATTGCCAGATGACATGGACAGACTAAAAGTTTTTAATGAAAGTTTTACGAAAATGGCTGACATGAACTACACATTGATTGTAAATGCAGTACACAGTATTACTATTGGTAAAGGCGAAGATGAACAGGTAATCACAGACAGAAATCATATTAATGAATTTTTAAATAACTGTGAAGCAGAAATAGGAAATGCTATAGAAAAATCGGTCACAGAGATAAACAAAATAGGCATACAAAAAACTATGCAGTTTGAATGTGAAAAATGTGAAAAAGAATTTGAAGCAGGAGTTACGTTTGACCCTGTAAATTTTTTCACGGCTTCCTAGGGAGAGCCGAACCCGAGGAGATACTCGGATATCTAGAGAAGCTCAAAAAAGAGTCAGAGGCAATAGTAACTAACTTGATGGAAATAGTAATTTATTCAGAAGGTAAAGTTTCCTATAGCGAAGTTTGGCTTATGAGCCAACAGGAAAGAATAACATTTACAAAAGTTTTAAATAACTTTTTGAAGAAAAAGAACGGCCAACAAGGCACTGAAGATTTATAATGAGTTGGTATTATAAAGACGACTTAATAACAGAACTACCAGAAGACTGTGAAGCATTTGTTTACTTGATAACAAATTTAACAAATGACAGAAAATACGTTGGTAAAAAGTTAGCAAAATTTAAAACAACAAAACCCCCATTAAAAGGAAAAAAGAATAAAAGACGTGGTTACAAGGAAAGTGACTGGCGTACTTATTGGGGTAGCAGTGATCATCTTAATAATGACGTTGCAGAGCTAGGCGAAGAGAAATTTAAAAGAGAAATATTGTATTATTGCCCTAGTAGAGGAGTAGCAAGTTACATAGAAGCCCGAGAGCAATTTGAAAGGCGAGTACTTGAAACTGACGACTATTACAATGGAATTATCAACGTCAGAGTAGGTGGTTCGAAAATCCTTAAAGAGGCATTAAAGACCTTATAAGTAGGTGTGTTAAAACGCAAGTTAAAACACAATTCACATCAAGGCATATCACAGGCACACATAGGACTATACACCGGCCCCAACCGAGGCATATTATATCGGGCTCTTTGACAATCCGTTAAACACGGTGCGAGATCTGGAGATGTATAGCGGCAAAGATACAAACACACGACATTCAGTATTAAAAGGATGTAGGCTCTGAGAAAAAGCAACCTACAAGCAGTATAACTAAACGTAACTAGGTTATAGTGTTTCCGTGAGATGAGACGGTAGTGTATGGGGACAGAAGGCTCACTGGTTCCTAATAGCACCCGAGTTTACGATGACGATGACCCATCGTGATGACATATTCTCCTGTATAGGAGAATTATGACTCATACCTTCGTGATAACGTTTAAACCTAAAAGACTTTAAGTCGAGTAAATGAGTTGAGTGAAACGAAACGAATTAACGAAGACTTAAAAAGTCCGAAGGACTTAATAACATGTTACACTATGAAAATATTGGTATTTGGCAATAGTTTCTAAATCTGGTTCATGTGTTAGTTTGCCTAAAGCAATGTGTCCTATAGAAAGTCTTTTGTCGTCTATTGGGTAAGGTAGTTTACTGTTTATTTTAACACACCAGCGTCTGATATCTTTATCAGTTTTTTCAGGGTCTTCCACAAATATATTTCTACCGAACCAGGCCAACATGTCGTTTTTTAATATTGAAGTTGGAACAATGTGATGTTCAGGAATATCTACGTCATCGTCCAGTGCTAACTCCATTATGTGTTTGCCTACATGAGGATAGTTCATATACAGATGATTTGTAAGCCTGGTGGGAGAAAATAGTTGAAAGTCCTCTACTAATAAAGGTTCACCCTGGTCTTGTGTGCAGGTTAAAAATCTTTTGTTCTGGTATCTGGTTATTTCTTCCAAGTGATGCAGATGATAATTAAACATACTCCACCAATATCTGAGATCTCCAGTGGCATTCTTTACACTATCAGGAAAGTTAGTGTGTAGCATGTTTAGATCATCTGCCCATTCCAGAGGCATATCAGGATCTAACTGTTTAATTTTTTCTATTGAATAGTTTAGTTTGTCGCGAACTTCTTGTTCAGTTTCACCAAAATTATAAAACTGTGTTCTGCTTATATAATCGAAATCTGTTTGCTGAAACCTTTCCCAAATACGTTTGGCAACACGGTTATCAAATAGTTCATATGTTAAAGTATATTCTTTATTATGCCCTAGATGTATATCAATTAACATACTCGGTGTCTGTGTTATAACTAGTAAAGCCGCCTTCTTTTACAACGGTTAACACATTGTTTACACGGCCAATTAATTCTTCTTTGTGAGAAATGAGCATAATATTTTTGCCTTGTTCACGATGCATTTTCTTCAATACTGCAAGAGCATTTTCTACACCCATACTGTCCATACCACTGTCAACAAGTTCATCAATACACATCAGGTTCATAGGCCTGTTTAAACTTTCGTATATGTCTCTGAATGCCCAACTAAGTCCTAGTATAAGTCTGTTACGCTCACCTCTACTCAGGTTATCAAAATCTAAGTCTCTGCCGTACTCAGTAATCTCAACACCTAAATCACTTGCAAATTTAACCTCATGTGGTAATCCAAGTTTTTCCAGATAGTAAGATAGTCTGTGATTGAGATATGCAATATTTTGATCAATAATTTTTTTACGGATAAAACTGTCTTTACTTGTTAGCAGTTTGTATAAAAAGTCCTGATGGTCTTGTAAATGAGTAAGCTCGTTCATAAGTTCAAAACTAACTTCCTGTATGCCACTAGTTTTAAGACCTTCTATTTGTTCTATATAAGGATTCTGTTCCTGTGCCTTTTCTTCTAACTGAGTATGCATTGTTGTTAAGTTATGCTTATGTTGTAATGCTTGTTCAAGTGTATTATAAACAGTTGTAGGCATTTCAGGCATATCGTTAAAATCATCTAATGCTATCTCTATATCTTTATGACGTTGCTCTAGTTCTGCAAAATACTCATGCTCAGTTTTAATGTTGTCTTCTACTTCTTTTGTATATTCCTCATGAGTATCTAAGTGTGCTGTAGGCTGTTCACATGCTGGGCATACGCCTGCCTTTGCACTTGCTAAATCACTCTCTAGTTTTAATAATTTTTCTGAGCTTCTGCTTACACTTGTTTGTAAACGTTTATACTCTGTGTCTAATGTTAATTTATTACTAGACAGTTCCTTTAACTCTGCAACCTGCTTATGTTCTGCCAGTTCCTGATCAATATCTAATTTTTCCATATCGATAATTTGTGTGCCTAATTCAGTAATTTTTGCTTCTGAATTGCTTTGCCAGGCTCTGCTTCTGCTTTCTATTTCCTGAATATTTTTTTCTATTCTTTCGTTACTTTTATTAATTGCATTAATTGTAATTTCTTCTTCTTTAATAGAGTCCCTAGTAACCTTTTGTCGCTCTTTTAATATTTCTGCTTTCTGTGATAACTCTGTAATTCCTAGTAGTTGCTCGATCATGTCTTTCTGGTCGTTGTTTTTCATTCCTAGGAAAGGTTCTGTGTATGTATTAAGAGCAATTAAATGCTTAAACATAGTATGTGGAAATCCAATTATTTTTTCTATTTCTTTTTGTGTTTCTCTACTATCGCCTTGTTGCTCACCGTCAACAGCATCTTGACCATCTATGTAAAATTTTAAAACATTAGGACGTCTGCCACGTTCTATCCTGTATTCTTTTCCTTGTATTTCAAACTCAACTGTGGTAATCATTCCTTTACCATTTGTTTTGTTTATTAAGTTGTCTTTCCTAATATTTGTAAGGGCGTCTCCATACAATGCATAACTGAGAGCATTAATAATGGTAGTTTTACCAGTACCATTTCTGCTACCGTCTCCGCCCATGTCTAAGTTATGCCCTAGTACAAGTGTAAGTTGGCAATTATCAAAATTAACTGCCTGTGTGTTGTTGCCAACACTCATAAAGTTTTTTGCTGATACGTTTTTAATCTTTAACATTATTAAGTTTCTATGCTGTTATATATTTCAACTAAGACATCTTTTTGTACTGTATTACTTTCTATAGTGTCTAATTGTGCTAGTACAATCTGATCTACACTCTCAAAATGTATTTCACCGCCTTCAAATTCTTCTTCTTCTTTAATTGGGATAAGTTGTAGTTCTCTTACTCCATATTGCTCCGCAAATTTTTCTCTTACAAAGTTTGCTTCTTCATAACTAATACTTACATCAAGTATTACTCTTGCGTAAGTATAGTTGTCTAATAAATTTTGATGATTATCTAGTAATTGTTTAAGTGTAAACTTTTTATACTTTGGACACTCTGCCCAGTTTACATATTGTGGCTCTTCGTCCCATGTTAAAAACATGGCGCCTCTTTCATTATCGTCTACATCTGCATAGTTATGTGGAAAGGCATTACCAATGTAATGTATGTTATTTTTAAACTGACGTTTATGGAAATGGCCACTAAACACATATTCTGGATTGCCCAACATCTTATCGCTTATTCCACCATGGTCTGGCATTTCTACCATTGCATTCATTTTAAAATAAGGTAATTCTAAATGTGCAAACATATATTTGCATTGTATTTTAGAAACTGCTTTATACTCGTCTCCAACAAGCCATGGTATTATAGCAACATCATCCTGTACAAAATGTTCATCAATCATGACAAAGTTTTCTAAATCTCTGATATACTCTATACTATTAAGTTCTCTTTTGTCTTTATAGTATAGATCATGGTTGCCCATAATCATATAAACTTTTTCAAAGTTATCGTTGAGTTTCTTAAATGCTTTGATTGAAGCATTCATAGTAGCAACACTAATACTTGCTCTGTGATGATTCCAGTCGCCTAGAAAAATACAAGTTTCTGCATTTCTGGCATGTGCTTCTGCAATAAACCAGTCTATGTATCGTTCGCAGTCTTCTAAATGTAAACGGCTGTTTTGCTTTAATCCGTAATGTATGTCAGTAAAACAGGCCGCTGTCTTAAACAGTTGGCTCATAAAAATTAGTCGTTAATTTGTGTAGTTTGACTTTGCTCTGCGGCTTCTCTTAGTTCACGCAGTTCATTTTCGTGTTGAATTTGTCTTCCATAACTTGGTAAGTGACCCTGTTCGATTAAAATATCATCTCTAATCATTTGGTTCCTTTTTTCCAGGTTAAGTACTCTTGTAAAACTATTATTAACGGCGGCTGTATAATAAGCAAATGGGTTATCTGATTTTTGCTCATTAAACTGTAGTCCAATATAACTTAATTGTAGTAATGCTTGTCCACGCATTTCATCTACATAAGTATAACCTCTCCAGTTGCCTCTGTGACTATATCTTTCAACTAATTTTAAAAACATAGTTCCTAATTTATTTGTGATCTTTCCGTGTTCAGGATTAAAGTGTCCATTACCTATGCCACCTTCCCAATGACTTCTTGCAACTTCCTTAACTTCATCACCAACGTATGCATAATGCATAAACGGAGGAAAATTAACCTTTGCTTTTGTTTCTGCTTCGTTCCTAGGATTTTTCTTTCTGCCTGGTTCTAACGGAATGTGTTCCATTGTCATAACACGAAATACTAAGTCTTCTTTCGCTATGCTTTTAGGATCTACAGCAAATTCTTTCTGCTTGGGTTTATTTCTGTAATCTTTAGGATCATGTAATGCCATTGCGGCCTGGTATGCGTCATACTGCATCTTTGCGGCTTTATTTTCTCTTGCGGCTTTAATACTGATTCTGTTGATCTTTTTTACATCTTCTAATATGATATCAAAAAAGCCATAATTCTCATCTGCTAACCAGCAGTAGGTCATTTTGCTCTTATGGATTTCCTTTAATATATCTTTATTATTTAGATAATTGACTTTCTTCTGTGCCATGAACTCTCCTCAAAATTATAATTCATTTATATTGTTAGTATTATACACATTAATAGTGCATTGTCAATTAATATTTACCAGATCTGGAGAAAACTGGAAATGTTTATAGGAATATTATAACATGTTTTAATAAACCTGATAAATAGAAGTATTAGGAGACAGAATGGCATTTTTAAAAAACATTGTTAGTGGTTATTTAGGTAACAAGGCTAACCAAAAATTAAGTGGTATTAAAAATCCTCATGCAAGAAGGATTGCAGGAAACCTATTGGGCTCCAGTCCATTAGGAGACTATATTCCTGGTTTAAGAAATCCACCAAGAAACCCTGATCAAAATCTCTTATATGGCGCAAGAATGTTAAGTGAGCTCCAGTTAAGACAAGAATTACAACAACAATCTGATCAGTTTGGAAATTTAAAGGACGAAGCAAGCCAATTACCACTCCAACAAAATTACGATTGGAGAGCTAGATTAAGACCTAAAAGAGGCGGAGAGAATTATGTGTATGGTATAAACTATGCAGATCAGAGCGAAGTAGGTGGAACAAATATAATGCAACCTATTATAGACTCTGGTGGTCTTGTATGGCAATATACTCCGCAAATTTTTGTGTCTGCTGGTGCAAATTATCAGGCACATGAGTTACAGGGTATGAATTATCCAATACATTCCTATATGAATAGTAGACCTCCTGAACTGCCTATTGCTTCTGAATTTACAGCAAACAATATTGACGAAGCAAGATATTTGTTAGCAATAATAACTTTCTTAAAAGTAACAACAAAAAGTTTTGCTGGTGAGTCTGCAGTTGCACAAGGTGTAGCAGGAACACCACCGCCTGTGTTACTATTTGAATATTTAGGACAGCACGGTTTTAATAAAGTTCCTGTCATAATTAAAGATTATTCCATACAATATGGAGAAGATATAGATTATGTTCCAGTACATTATAAAATGGGCGGTGAAGACACCGTGACTTATGTACCTACAGCCGCACTGATTTCAATCAACTTATCAGTAAACTACACACCACAGAAACTAAGAAAAAGATATGATATCACAAGCCTTACAACAGGCAATGGATATATGGACGGATTTATTTAATGGCAAAATTTCACAGCAGTAATAGTTTCTTAAGAAACGCAGGACTTATAGACAACTTCTTAGACGTAAATAATTTACCTAGGATGCCTAAAGGCCTTTACGACGAAGATTACGAAATTGGTAGCGATGTGGAAGGCAGGCCAGATATACTTGCATATAAAGTATACGGCACTACATCACTTTGGTGGGTATTTGCATTACGAAATCCTGATGTACTAAAAGATCCTATCAGAGACTTTAAAGCAGGCATAACCATTAAATTACCATCTCCGGAATCTGTTAAATCTGTAGCAGGAGGTTAACATGGCTCAAGATGCGGGTGATGGAACAGGCAGACAACATAATGAGCCGTCTAGAACTACCAATGTTAGTGTAGACAAGAAGCCACCACAAATAATAAACGAATATATTGGAGATGTTTTTGGTAACATTTTAGACCGATATGATTTACCTACATATAATTTAAAACTTTATATGATAGGACCAGGTAGTAAGAATACCAGTGCAGGTAATCCAGCAGGTGTTACACAGGACTCTGATGTATCTGATGGAAACGATGCTAGAGAAACAGTAGCAAATAAAAAAGGAACATTATATACTACAGGAGACGGTTATTTAAATAATTCAGTAACTGCACCTCCAGAAAACACAGTAGTATTAGCACAAACAGGTGTTACGGAAGTCGGAATAGATGAATTAGAAATAGTAACAGTTCCTGGTGCAATTGGTGGCGGTGTGGAAGGTAGCCAGGTCAACTTTACAATCACACAACCAAATGCCGCAGACTTCCCAGATCAAATAGTAAAAGCCAGAACATATTTAGGTGCTCCTGCAGATGCTATTGATTGTCCTTTCTTTTTAGAAATAACCTTTAGAGGTAGAAAAGAATCCAACGAAAATATGGACGATTGGGATATGGACAAAGGTGGAGAACTTGTAGATATTTCAGGGCCGTTTGTTTATACATTATTACTGAAAAATTTCTCCATGAGTATAGATCAGTCAGGATCTACATATCAGTTCCAAACGGTGATGAAAAATGATACATATACTGCTGATACATTTTTTAGAACTAGAAAGTTTTATACTATATCTGGCAGAACTATTGGTATGTTGTTAAAGGACTTAGAGACACAAACAAACGAGTACAACGAAAAAGAAGATATAATAGATAGAATTTCATTTGGATTAGATGCTCTGGGAGAAAAAGATTTCTCAAAACAAGGTTCAGACAAAGTACTTGAAAGCAGAGATGATTATTTCGTGCCAAATTTTGATATAACTGACCAATCACTAGATATTGATAATGCAGAAACTATTGCAAAAATTACTAAATTAGAAGTTACAGAAGCAAAAGATACAGAAGAGGCCGCCGAGGAAAGTGAGGAAACTCCAGACAAGGCTAAAAGCTCGTCAATTAATAAAAATCCAGAAACAAATAATATTACATTAGATCTCAAAGAAGGCATAACAATGGATAGGGTATTAGGTATAATACTGTCCATGAATAAAGAATTTATGCAAAAAGCATCAAGATCAAAAGACATAGAAGATCCTGAAAATGAGGAAGTTGAGCCAACCAAAGAACCTATATGGTATGATTTCAGAGGTAGTGTTGAGTATGTTGATTTCGATAAAAAAGAAAAAGTATATGCAAAACTGGCTCATATAATTCCGGTTACAAGAAAATCTAATAAGACAGATATTGCTATCACGCCTGCAGAAGTTGATAAAAATAATAATTTATCTAAGGATGAATCGAAACAACGTGTTAATCAGATGAAGATTAAAAAGGCATACGAATATATTTTTACAGGTAGAAATGATCAAATTTTAAATGTAAGTTTAGATTATAGAGAGGGCATGGCATTATTACTACCTCCTGATAGAGGAATGTTGGGGGATATAAGTTTAAATGCTCAAAGTATTCTGAACCCTTCGCCTAAAGCCAAAACTGAGTCCTTGAAAGATAATGGTGTGGATAAACTGGTTGAAGAAGCAGAGAAAGATGGCAAGTCAGGATCATTTTTTGATCAATTAAAAAAGTTAAAAGATGATGTTGAAAAAGGAGAAAGTTTTTTAAAAGAACTAGGCAATGCCGCAAACTTTACAGGTTCACAAATAAAAGATCTTATCACAAATACAAATGGTTCCACAGCACAGCAATTAGAAGATTTACTTTCTAATCAGGCAACAGCTCAAGCAGTTGCAGATAAACTGACAGAAAACAGAAAAAATTCTCCACAATCAAATGTTACAACAGAAACAGATACAATATCGTCTACCACAACAGACTTTGTGTACGGTGGAGATCTTATAGGCGATACCAAGTACGCACAGCAACTATCAGATGGCTCAAAGAAAGCTCATTATGCGCCTAGCAGTAAAGATGATAAAAAAGAAGAAGAAACAGACAATACAGGTATTGCACAAAGAAAAGAATATCATAACAAAACTGGCTTTGCAAACGTGGGTACAACTAAAACAATTAAAAATAATTTATTTACATATTTGTACGATCAGCATCAGGCAATAGATTTTTTAATGAAGTTAGACTTAGAGCTCAGAGGAGACCCTTACTGGTTAGGAAAAGAAATGTTGCTTAACCCTATACAACAAACAGGATTAGATGCCAAGAAAACAGAAGATGACGATGCTGATGCAGATAATTATGCAGTATCAAGTAGAGAAAACTTCATGATGTTTAGTATAAATTCTCCAAGACTATTTGACCCAGACACAGAGAATGAAGACAACAATACTGGTTTATGGATAAAAGAAGGTGACGGTACATCATACTTTATATCAGGAATTTATCAGGTAAGAAGTGTTTCACATAATTTTAAAATGGGCGTATACACCATGGACATGACCGCTATCAAAGAAACAGCAATTAGTTTGAAAAATATAGACAGAACAAATTCACAGTTTTCATATGTGGATGAAAACCGAAAAGGTTTCTCAGCAATGGAGCAGGACGGTTATAAAAGAGATGAAGACGGAAATCTTTTCGAAAGGCCAGAATGGGCTTATGTACAAGGACTACTTGATAATGGTAATCGGGGTAAGACAGTAGATGAGTTAATGACTAATGGCGCCATTACAGCCGAACAAAAAGATGCATATTTAAGTTATATAAAGGAACGTGATAATGGCTAGAGGAGATTTTAACAGGCAAAAATTAGGAAGCTCATATCATGATCCTGATCCTAATAAAGATGCATTAATAGATAATGGCATATACTTAGCAAAAGTTGTCAATAATAAAGATGAGTTTTTAAGTGGCAGTATTGATGTTGAGATACCAGCATTGCACCGAACTACTGGTAAGAAAGTAAAAGCAATTAAAAAAGTACAATTTTCTACTCCATTTGGTGGCATATCAAATTGGAAAAACGTAAAGTCAGATAAAACAGAAAAATATGAAAACACACAACAAAGTTATGGTATGTGGTTTTCTCCACCTGATATAGGCAGTATTGTATTAGTTGCCTTTGCAGATGGTAATAGAAAACACGGATACATTTTAAGCCATGTATTACCTCCACAATACAATCATATGTTACCTGGCATTCCAGCAGGTAAAAGTTTTCAGGGAGGAAACTTTTTAACACCAGTAGCAGAAAAAAACAGATATTCAGAACAGCCTGGGCATACAGATATTTTAAGACCTATACATCATGATGCGGCAGAGCCCATAGTTAAACAGGGTTTAATAAATGATACTATCAGAGGAGCCGGTTCTGCAGGTGCAAGAAGAGACACACCAAGCCAAATAGTAGGAATACTAACAAAAGGTTCCAGAGGAAAAGACGGTATATCACCAGCACAGGCAGGGCACCAGTTTGTAATGGATGATGCTCCTGACTCAGCCATGATCAGAATACGTTCAGGTAAAGGTCAGCAAATATTACTGGATGATGTAACCGGCACAATGTATGCTATCAATAAAGATGGTAAAGCATGGGTAGAATTAGACATGCTAGGAAACATTAATATATTTGGTGAAGGGGACATGAACCTCAGAGCCAAAAAGAATTTTAATCTACGTGCTGATTACGACATCAATATTGAAGCAGGACAAAACATCAGAATGAAAGCCGCAGGTGATAATACTGCTGGTGAATACATGGGCAGTAAGTTAGGTAAATTAGGACTTCCACCATTAGGCACAGGAGGTAATATTAACTTTCATGCCGCCGCAGATTTAGGTATATTAGCAACTCGTAATGCACAATTATCCGCAGTGGGTGGAGACGTAGATATCAATAGTGGTAATATGTTAAAAACAGTAAGTGGTACAGCAACATCAATATCAAGTACAACAATGGGTGTAGATATAAATGCAAAAGCAGGTGTAGTTGGTATAGCCGCTCCGGCAGTAGGAATAACATCAGCACTTACAGGTATATCTGGAGGTTTAATTAATCTAAATACAGGACCTGCACCAATATTACAAGGATTAGATGCACTAAAAGTTTCTGCTCCTGCATTAGAGGGTGTTGAACAAGAGGATCAACCTAGTGAAATGCCGGAATATGATCGAGAAGGAGATGTAGCACTCACAAGTGGTGGTGTAAGACCAGGAAAGGCTAATAAGATTTCAACCATAGTAGGCACATTAATTACTGCTGAGCCGTATGCAGGCCACGGCCAATTTGACCCTACTACAGAAGATCAGGAATCCATGGAAGAAGATACGACAGCAGATGCAGAAACTTTAGATGGACAAACAAGTAAAGGCGATGAAGACCCAGCAGACCAAGTAACACCAGAAGGTGATAAATTAGGTAATGGATTTAAAGATCCGGCATCTGGTGCCATTGCAAAAGCAACAGATATTACAAATGCTGTGGGCAACGGACTTACAGAAGCAGGTACGGCTCTGGGAGGAGCAATAGGTAGTGTAATGGATATGATTCCTAATATGGCTGATGTTGAAGGAATGCTCAGTAACTTTTTACCTGCCAGTTTACAAAATTTAGGAAGTTTACAAAATATGGACGGACTTATGTCTGCTATGGGTATAGCAATTCCACCATTTAGATTCCCTACAGGAAATGCATTAGGGGATAAGTTTGTTGGTATAGCAAAACAATTAAAAGAAATGGAAGCCAGATTAGGCCAATTTAGTTTAGATCAGTTTGACTTACCATTAGACTTAGAAGGCTTTGACGTTAAAGAGCTTAAAGGACAAGTATTAGACGCAGTAAATAGTGTTACCGATGCAGTAAGTAAAGCAGATGGTTTGTATAACCAATACGGTGATTTAATGACTGAAGCAGATAAATTGCGTAGTGGACATCCTAATTTTGCTATTGATCAGCAAACAGGAGAAGCCATGGGTTCCATGGGTATTAATGCAAATAATTTTAACTTAGTTAAAGAAGAACTAAGTACAAAAGGAATAGACCTTACTGTTGACGGACCAAGTTTAATTTTTACAGATAGAAAGACAGGCACAAAAGTTATAGATGTGTCTAATGGTGTGGGTCCATTGGGAACAACTATTGGATTAAAAAGTGAGTTGGAATTTACCAAACGTGAGATGGCTCAACTTATAACTGTGCCATTAAGTGAAAATCAATTACTTTCACTTACAAGTTTTGCTACACACATAGGCATAAAGAATTTTGCAAATAGTTATCTGCTTTTAGAACTTAATAACGGCAACTATGGCGGTATTCCCAAATATATGAAAAGATGGAGAACAGGTAAAGTTGGTGAAGCAAGTGATGTGCAAGTGAGACAAGATTATGTACAAAGAAGAGAATACGAGATAGAATTGTTTACTACGCCTGACTGGGTTAAATTAACAAATGAAGAAATGGGACTAACGTCAGATAAAAATTTATCGTTCAGGCAATTAAGATCTATGCTAAGAAGTGCAAAAGATAAAAAATATGTAGAAATGGGTTATAAAACTATCGCTTTGTAGTAGTTTTAGAATCCCTAATTAACGTCAACGCCTTTTTTAAATCCATATTTTCAACAAGCAACCTATACTTTTGTTCTTGTTCTTCTGCTACTGCTTTTTCTAGTAGTTCAATATGAGTTCTTAAACTATTACACTCATTGTTTTTATCAATAAGCATACGTCTTAGCTCTTCTTCAAGAGTATCATTTAGTGTGGAAATATCAGCCATTTTCTTCCTCAAATATTATATTTTGTAACAGGTCTGTTACAGTATTATTTAACAAAACTTCACTATGACCTGCTTCTATTGTGATGTTTTGAGTGTTTTTAAAACCTGGAGGTGTTGCACCCTGACTATCACAAGATATCATTCCGTCATTTGCTTTACCGCCTAGGCCAGCAACCGGGTTAGATCCTCTTGTGCATATTATGTTAGTATGCTTACCATTAAAGTTTTTTTCTTGTAGTAAAGCCAACACATCTGCACCCGGCTTAGTGTTTTGAAATACTTTGCCTTTAAAGAACATGCCAAATATCCTTGCTACAGGTGTGCCTTCCCAAGGTGTGGCAATAGTAACTAAGTGTTTAACACGCCTTGGATACACACTAGCATACCAACTGGCAATCAATCCACCAAAACTATGCCCTACAACTACCACAGGTTCCTTTCCAAACTCTCTTTCCTTACGAATTCTTAATATTTCTACTATGTCAAAAGGGTCGTCTTCCATATCGTATGCTGGAGCAAGAAACTTATGCTCAGGTAACTTCAAAGTAAAGTAATTAAAGTTTTCTGGGCTGGCATTTGCACCGTGTAAGTATATAGCATTTTTCATCTTCTGATTATATACTAGAAATGGTTCAAAGTCAACTATTAATTAAAACTTGTTATAATGAATATGATAAATACTTGCATGGCAACATTATTTAAAGGATTTAGCACAGTTGATAAAGTTAGAGCACCATATACTCTGACTGACGCTGATCTAGTGAAGAGAGATTTGCTTAATCACTTTTATACCAGAATTGGTGAGAGAATAATGAGACCAACATTTGGAAGTGTTATTTGGGATTATCTAATGGAACCTGAAGATCCTGAAACACAAGAAATTATAAAAGAAGACATTGTAAGAATTGTAAAAAGTGATCCTAGAGTAGAGTTTTTATCAACAAAACTACTGGTATTAGATCATACTATACAAGCAGAGGTACAAATAAAATACAAGTTACTTAACAGTAGCGATACCTTATTTTTAGAATATGTCACAACTAGTACGGACGAAGCATAATGGCAACAGTTAATAGACAAAATAATTTATTTGCGGCGGAAGATTGGAAATTAGCATATAAAGTTTTTAGTCAAGTAGACTTCCAAGCATACGATTTTGACTCAATCAGAACAGCACTTGTTGAGTATATAAGGACAAACTTTCCTGAAAACTTTAACGACTACACAGAAAGTTCAGAATTTATTGCTATACTAGAATTACTAGCATTTTTAAGTACCAGTATTGCATTTAGGATGGATGTTAATACTAGAGAAAACTTTTTGGAAACAGCAGAAAGAAGAGACTCAGTATTTAAACTAGCAAGGATGTTAGGATACAATCCTAAAAGAAATATTCCTGCAAGTGGATTAATGAAACTTTCAGCAGTAACTACAACAGAGCCTCTAACAGACAGTCAAGGCAACCAATTAAGTAACACAAAAGTCTTCTGGGACGACGCAAATAATCCTGATAGTTACGAACAATTTATAACAATTTTAAATTCTGCAATGAGCAGTACTAACAGATTTACTGCACCTGTAAAGACAGGCAAAGTTGCAAATATTAATACAGAAAAATATTTACTAAACAGCACAATAGGTTCACCTATTTCATACTCATTTAATGTTAATGCAAATGGTGTTAATAGAAGTTGTGAAATTGTAAACGGTGATTTCATTGATGGCAAATATTTTTATGAAGGTAATCCTGATCCATTAAGTGATTTTGGTTTATTTTACAGAAACGACGGTCAAGGCATTGCTAGTAATAATACAGGATTTTTCCTACTGTTTAAGCAGGGTAACTTACAATTCCAAGACTTTGATTTTACAACACCTGTAGTAAGCAGAGTACAAGATATTAATATTCAAAACATTAATGAAACAGATGTGTACATACAAGAAATTACTACTGGAGGAACAGTACTAAATCAGTGGACTAAAATTCCTAATACAGTAGGTCAAACATTAAACTTTAATAGCCAAACATTAGGCACAAGAAATCTTTATGCAGTTGAGAACTTAAACAACGACGGTATAAGAATTAAATTCCCTGATGGAAACTTTGGTAATATACCCAATGGTGTATTTAGAGTTTGGTATAGAACCAGTGATGCAGTTTCTTATTCTATACAACCAGACGATGCAAATAATTTAAGTGTTGTTTTGCCTTACGAAAATGCGGCAGGACAGGCATTTAGTTTAACACTAAGTTTTGGTTTACGTTCAGCAGTTAATAACAGTTTACCAGGAGAGTCTTTAAACTCAGTAAAACAAAATGCTCCACAAACATTCTATACACAAAACAGAATGGTAAGTGCTCAGGACTATCAAGTATTTCCAACTAGCCAGTCCTCAAATATTAATAAATTAAAAGCAACAAATAGGACACATGCTGGACATAGTAGATATATTGATATCACAGATCCTACAGGTACATTCCAAAGCATTGAGTCTTATGCAGAAGATGGCGTAATATATGCAGATAAAAATAACCTGTCAGAAAGTTTTACTATAAATGAAAATAATACTGCAACAGAAATAGCAAATAGTGTACTTCCGTTATATTTAAAAAGACAGGAATTAAATAATTTTGTATATAATACATTTAGAAAAAGTATAGTAAGAACAACGCCAGCAACATTTGATACCAGCGGTAGAACTATTAACTGGGCTACATTACCTGTTAAAACATTTAATACAACAGGATATATTACAGAACAAACAGTTGCCTCCGGAGTAGCAACAACTAGTGTATTAATTAATACAACAGCAGAAACATCTATGTTTAAGGAAAACAACTTTATTAAGTTCGCAAATCCTAACAACGTAGCAGATTATAAGTGGGTAAGAATTACACGAATAGACAACAACGGTCAATTATCAAGTGGACTAAGTACGTCTACTGGACCAATTACACTAAGCAGTTCAATACAAAATGGCTGGCGAGCAAATGAGATAATTTCTACATTAAGAAAAACATTCACAGCGACAGAACAAACTGCTATTATTTCAGAACTAAATGCAAAAAGAAATTTTGGTTTAGGATATGATCCAGCAATAGACGAATATTATATAGTACAGAACGAAAATTTAACATTACCTGTTAATGGTGTACTGCCAGATTTTTCATATCAAAACGCTAAAGATAGCTCAAGTAGTAATGCTGACGCTAGTTACATTGTACACTTTAAGTACAATGCTATATCAAATACATCTTATAGTTATAACGTAACAGTCAGAGGCTTAGATTACGTTGTACAGAGTAAAGATAACTTAAAGTTTTATAATGTTAAAAACGTTAAAGTAACAGACAATACAACTAAGGCAGTCAGAGATACTATTACGTTTAATACACTTAATACAAAGCCAGGTGCTATGGAAGTATTTAAATGGTACGACAACGATAATGATAACTTGGGCGAACAATGGGAAAGCCAAGAGACAGGAGAAAAATACACTCCACGTACAACAATGCCTAACATACCACTTAGAAGCAGAAATTATTATTGGTATGATATAAATTGTGAATGGCA
>Ga0209336_10000262_pt1 | contig 27381 bp, 48 predicted proteins | sample LinPmetageLP32_FD_184042 | JGI IMG/M metagenome (GOLD analysis project Ga0209336, IMG submission 184042) | Marine viral communities from the Pacific Ocean - LP-32 (SPAdes) (version 2) | ecosystem: Environmental > Aquatic > Marine > Oceanic | place: Pacific Ocean | collected 2009-08-23
TTACTAATATGGAACAAATTTTGCAATCAGAAATATCTACTGCTATGGCATTAGTAACAGCGGCTCAAGGAGATGCTAGAGATATTCGTAATGAGTTACGCAAAGACTTTAACGAAGTACAAGATCAAATAACTGCTGTTGATAAAAGATCAAGAGTATCTGAACAAGACACAAGAGGCACAGTTAGAACAGCAGAAAATGAAATAAAAACATTAATACAACATGCAGAAGATAGATTTGATGGTAAACGTACGGCTATAGAATCAGATGCTACTAGACGTAATGAAGCTAATGATGTTAAATTAAAAGAATTAGAAGAAAGATTAAGAGATATGTTAACTAGAGCTTTAAATAATCCTCTTGCAGGGCAATAATATGACAGAAAATACTGATACTGTTACTCAAATGAAAACACTAGCAGAGATAGATGCATTAAACATAAAGTTTAATTTACATGAATATCATTGCGAAAAAAATCGTGAAGAAATTTTAGCTAGCATAAAAAGACTTGAGAATTTTTTGTTTGTATCAAGTGGTGCAACAATTTTATTTCTTGCAGGAATTTTATTTACGCTTATAATTTAAGACATTAATAAAAAGGAGGATAATTATGGATATGATTGTTGGATTTTTTAATTCTGGCCCTACTTGGATTGCCGCTGTAACTGGTATTGTTACTGCGTGTACTGCTATTACTGCTTTAACACCAACTAAAAGTGATGATAAAATAGTTAATTTTATTCTTACTATTTTAAATGTTGTTTCTGGTAATATAGGTAAAAATCGTAATAAAGATACATAATGGGTTGGTTATCAGCATTAGGAGGCATAGCCAAATTAGCAAGTAAAGTATTTGGCTTTGTCCTTATGCGTAAAGCTATTCAAGCTGACGTAATGAAAGATCAATTAGATGATATTAGGGTAGCTGATGAAGTTAAAAAGAAAAATAATGCTATTTCTGCTTCTGTTAAGCGTAACAAGTTGCGGAAGTATAAGCGGAAATAAAGGGTACTGCATTATTGCTGGGCCTATAAATCCTACTGATGAAGATATAGATGTTATATCTGATGATTTAGTAGATGATTTATTAATTCATAATGAAATATATGAAAGGTTGTGTGATTAATGCATGAATATAATTGTATATTAAGAAGAGTTATAGATGGTGATACTATAGATGTTGACATTGATCTCGGTTTTAAAGTGTTCTTGCAGAAAGAACGAGTGCGATTATTTGGAATTAATACGCCAGAGTCACGCACCAGAAATTTGGAAGAAAAAAAGTTGGGTTTGGCCGCAAAAGATCGCCTTAAAATTTTGTTGCCAAAAAAATTTATAGTTCGTACTCATATGGATAAAAAAGGAAAGTTTGGTAGAATACTTGGAGTACCTATTGTAGAAGGTATAAATATATGTGATCAATTAGTAGAAGAAGGTCATGCCAGAAGTTATTTTGGTTTTGGCCCAAAAGAAGTATGGGTATAAGGAGAATATAATGTCTGAAAGTTTTGGAATGTGGTTAACAAGATTGTTTATAAGCCAACCAAAAGAAGATTTATCTAAATTAACAAAATTACAATTAGAAGCAAAAGGTAGAGAAATTGGCATAGAGCTTGATAGACGTTACAGTAAAGCTAAATTAGTTAAACAATTAGAAAAACATATGAGTTTATAATGGATCAAGAAAAAATAATATTTCTTTTATCTGATCATGAAGGTGTAAAACTTAAAGTTTATGATGATTATACAGGCAAAGAATTAAAAGCTGGAGATGTTTTAGTAGGACACCCTACAATAGGTATTGGTAGAAATGTTGCTAAAGACGGATTAGGAATATCACAAGAAGAAGCAGAATTTATGCTTATAAATGATATAGAAAGAGTTAAAGAAGAAATCAAAGATTTTCCTATTTTGCATTTAAATGAAGCTAGAACTGCTGTTATTATAGATATGGCTTTTAATATGGGAATTACAAGATTTAATGATTTTAAATGGCCTAAATTTTTTAAAGCTGTTGTTAATGAAGAATGGCAAAAAGCAACTGAAGAAATGTTAGATTCAAATTGGGCAAGACAAACAAAAAGGCGTAGTAAAAACTTATCTAAAATTATGTTTACAGGTCAATGGTTGTAATGTTTCACGTGAAACATCTTACCAATTTTTTATTACAGCTTTTTTAATTAGTATTGCATCACCGCAAATATAATCTATATCTCCATATTCATCTGTAAATAATTTTGTAGCTTTTTTATTCATTGGTAAATCTCTTAGTTTACCTTCTTCATTAAATACTAATTTATCTCCATCTCCAATAGTTAAAGCTTCAACAAAACCTCTAACTATTTTTTGTGCTTCTTCTAATGTTGGTTCTTTTTTATCAAATATAGTAATCATTTTTCTCATTATTATATCCCATCTTTTCTAGAATTAAATTTATGAAATATTTCTTTTTCTTTATCAGTAAAATGGCTTATGTCGTCATATCCATCTATGCCATTACCTAATATTAATTCAAACATATCTACTTCAGCTTCAGTTTCTAAGTAAATAGTTTTGCCACCATTTTTTAAGTATTTAGATTTCATTAATAATATCTTTCTATATTGTTTGCATCTAAGTATTCTTTAATAGCTTCACGTATTAAATCAGCAATAGCTACTTGATGTTTTTTTTCTTGGCTTTTTGAAAATGCCATTTTCTGAAGTTTGTTATAATACCTGGTCTGCATATTTACATTGTAAGTTACAGTAGGTTCTTTTATTTTATGAGGTCTAGTCATGAACAACTTGATTTTGATATAATAGCATCTAGCATTCTTTTCATAGTCCAATTTAAACTCTGAACGTCTATATATCTGTAATACATATTACCTTCTAAAGTAACACGTAATTGTAATTCGTCACCTATAGACACACAATCTACAATTAAATTATCTGTTGTAATTATTTTTTTTGCGTCATTAAACATTATTTATTTTCCTTCTTTTTGTTTTTTTTGTAAATAATACCAGGAGGCCATATGAGCCATAACAATTATCCAATCTGATGATGTTTTTGTTTTACAAAAAAAAGTCATTGTTACTTTAGGATCTGCATTTATTTTAATAAGACGTTTAACTTCATTAAGTGCTTCTTCTAAAGCCTCTATTTTATACATTCCTTCTAATTGTTCAGGAGTATCTTCATCATACAATTTATAATTCCTTTTCCATGCATTCTTCTACTGTATGTTTGTTTGCTTCAAAATGAATATCTCTTTCTATTGGAAGTCCTAATGGAGGACAAACTATTTTTGCTAATCCTTTCATGTCAATGCTACCTATTTCTGTTTCTTGTATTTTACATACTCCATAACCTATAGTTTCATCTTCACTCATAGATGACACAAACCATGTGCCTAAACCAGAAGGATTAAATAATTTAATAACTGGTTTTTGCATAGATCCAGTTCTGTTTTCTATTTCAAAGTTTTTAATAAGCTGTTTTTTTTGTGATTCAGTATATAATTTTTGCATTAATTTTTCCTCTAAGTTAAGTTAAAGTTACACGAATGAGCTTCGTGTTGGGCGAAGGCTTAGAGGCTAGCGTGATGCAGTTTCTAAGCCTTCAGTTGTATTCCAATATTATTATCTAATTGTTGAACAATTTTTTCAAATATCTCTACAACTAATTCATTATATTGGTTTTCTTTTAAATTATTTATTGGCTCATCTGTTTGAACGCATAAATAAAATTTTTCATTGCTTTCATTTACTAATGTTGCGTGAAATTTATCATTATTTTTAGACACAGCTAAAACAACAGTTCTTTTTTTCCCTAATATAGATTTACCATTAAGCCATATTAAACGATTACCTACGTATATTTTAGGCCTAACAAGCTTGGCTATTCTTATTATAGTATGTTGTTTTTTTTGTGTTTGCCACAAATCCTCCATTAAGCATTTTTAATTTTGTTAAGTAGTTCAGCAATTATTCCTTTAGTTTTAACAGCAATTTTATCATCCATTTTTAAAACATTTCTTGTTTCCCAATGTTTTTTTAATTCTTCTGCTGTTTTTAATTTATTAGCTTTTTCTATAAAATCTTGAACATTTTTAGGTAATTTAATTGATTCTATTTCTTCTTGTTGTATTTCTTTTGCAACAGCTTGCACGTATTTATTGTCATCAAATTTACCTAAGAATACATCAGCACTAAATCCTAGATGTGATAAACCTTTAGTTAAAGCATCTGTCATAGCTTTTTTACCAGCATCATCATCTAATTGGTCTTTTTTATTATAAAGTGGAGCAATAGAACATATAGGGCCAAAAGTATTACCTCTACTTCCATGCCATATACTAACTTCTGCTAAAAGCATTTTATCTTGTATGTGATAAACAACTTCATAACCCCAGCCAGTACCAACAGCACCAAAAGTTTCTGTAGCTCTCATAATTTGATAATGAGCATCAATAGCTGTAAAACCACGACCAAATCCAACAGTTTTAGTGTGTGCTGGATCTGTTCTGTTAACAGAGTTCCAAATTTCCATGTTTTGTTTTATTTTTGTTTTGTCATATAAAGTCATTATATATCCTCACTTTCTGTTATTGTTAAACGATTGTTTTTAGAACGTTTGATTTGTATGCCGTTACCATTAGCTACATTGGCTTCTTTTGGCATTAAAGATTTAAGTTCTGATTCAGAATCTTTGAATTTTTTAACGTATTGTCTATTAACAAGCCATGTATAAGCATGTTCTGCCCAGGCATTGGCACTTTTAGTATTAGTCATATTAACTTGTATAAGAGTAGATTGGTCTGGAACACCTATATTTTTTTCATTAAAGTTTTTGTATGGAGGCACTTTTTTTTCTACCATATCCCAAAATTTAATAGCTTTTTCTATATAATGTCCTTGCCAATCGTAATCAGCTTTTAATAATTCCCATTTAAATGTTCCATAATGACCAAAAGTAACAGCAAATACAATGCTTACAGCGTTACTACACATCATATTATGTTGTAATTGTGGTGCATAAAACTCTGTTAATTCTTTAAAAGATTTATTACCAGTATGAAATTTTACTTCTATTGGTTGATCAGTTTTAGCAACCATGCCATCTAAATTACATCTAAGAAATTTATATTCGTCATGTATATATTCTAAGTCTATTTTATCTGAATATGCTCCAAAAACATCAAAATCTTTACTTAATCTGTCTAATGTTACATGTTCTGTAGCGTTACCTAAAGCCATAAGAAACATGCTGTTTTCATTAAATACAGGCTCTTCTTGACCTGTTTTTTGTAACCAAAGATTATGCCAATCTTCTTGTGTGCCATTAGCTATAACTCTAGCATCAGAGCCACCTATACCTAGTTTTCTGCGTTGTATTTGTTCTTCTGATAGATTTTGCTGTATCATTGTTTTTGTGTCCAATGCTCAATAGCAATATGGTCTAAATTACTCATATTCTCCTCCGTTAATTGATTAATCATTTTTAATATGCCTTTTTGATGTTCTTTATCATCCATCATTAAGCATACAGCAGTTAAGGTTTTGATTATTTTATTGTTTTTGACAGCCGCATCTAAATCTAAAGGCTTTCTGTCACGTTTTAGTTTTTTAAGCTGGTCATGTATTTCTGCTATATCGTAGTTTGACATCTCTCTACCTCCTGGTTAGATTAATATTATTATAACACAAAAATATATATTGGCTTTTTTTATTTACGTGTTACTATAGTAATGTGAATTGACATTAATAAATTATGAGCTGGGGGGTTTATGGATTTAGAAAATAAATTTTGCGAACAATTAATATCGCAATATCGTAAAAGACGTTACAAATTGAAGTTATCACAACCTCAAGTTGATCAAATCATTGGTATTGCTGATGGTTTAACGGCTAAATGGGAAATAGGTTATAGAAAACCTACTTTATTTAATGCTTTTGCTTGGGCTGAATCATTAGATTGTGATTTAATTTTAAAACCTAGAAAAAAACAAAAATGATTTGTGGTATAGATCCAGGTTTATCTGGTGGCATAGCATTTTTAAATAATAATAGCTTAGAAGTTTTACCTATGCCTATTAGTACACTTGTAATAGCCAATAAAAAAACAAGATATATAAATATTTTAAATTTATGTAATATTTTTATTGCAAGAAACACTCTTAATTCTTGTATTATAGAAAAACAACAATCTATGCCTAATCAAGGTTTATCTTCTACTTTTAAAACTGGATTAGGTTATGGTATTTTATTAGGTGTTAGTAATGTATATTTTGAAGATGTTGTTAATATTACAGCTAGAGAATGGAAAAAATATTTTGGTTTATCTTCTAATAAAGAAGAAGCTAGAGCATTAGCATCTGAATTATATCCTGATTACAAACATTTTTGGAAACTTAAAAAACATGACGGACTCGCTGAGTCTGTTTTAATTGCACATTGGGGGAAACATAATGGCAAATGAATTAACAGAAACACAGATAACATCTTTAGATACAGTACGTAGACGTATTAATGAGGCTGTATGCATACCAGTTCGTGAACTTAATAGAGAATCTATTGATGATTATTTAGATGAAGCAGAAGAATCTGTATTAAGATTATTAGAAGGTGCTGGGCCTGATAAAATAGCTAGAGGCATATCATTTACTGCTAAAATGTTAGGTTGTAAGGATTTAGATAGTTTTTTATTAAAAGGATTTCAAAAAATATTATCTTCTATACCTAATGATTTATGGGAACGTGGTGTTTTAAAGTTATTAGAAACACATACGTATTGTAAAATGCCAACACCTGGTGAATTTTTATCACCAATTCGTGTAGAATGGTATGAACGTAAAGATTTATTAAAACGTATTCAGTTGCATAAATCTCGTTTACAATTATCTGATACGTTAAATGATAGAAAACCTAGTAATATCAAGATGTTACAGTAGGTTTAACCATTTTTCTTTTATATTAGTTAATACATAATTGTTGTGATTTATAAGAACATCATATTTTGGAAATTGTTCCATAGTTCTACCTACAATGGTAGCTTCTTCTTTTCTTTGTTTGGCTGTATTATCTAAATAGGTAACAATAACTTTATCATTTAATATGTAAGGCATAATTATTCTCCTTCTTCTACATTAAATGTAATTTTTATTTTTGTACTCCAATAATTAGCTTTTGTTTTCCAATAATCTAAATGTTTATAAAGCTCAAAAGAATCATAAAGATTTTCTTGTTCATAAACTATTTTAGTTTCTACAAGAGGAACTTTATAATCGATATGTTTTTTCTTTTTTTCATTCCATTTGCTTTTAGTGGTTTCTATTTCTTCTACTTTAAAATTTGTTATATTAATCATTATATATACTTTCTTTTATTAAGTTTTTTAGTTAAGTTCCAAGAACATATGCACACAGTTATCCATAGAGGCGCACCTAGTACAGATACCAGTAGCGTTGGGTTAATGCCCATTACTAACAGTATAAACAAAATACTTATACTTGATGCTACATGAACTATGACAAATGTGCCTAGAAATGATGCTTTACTTCTGAATCTTGGTGTCATTTAATGCCTCCATTATTTCTGGTATATTTTCTTTATCATCATATTGGCTTAAAGATTTTTCACTTATAAAAAATTTAACGTGGATAAATCCACCTTGCATAGAACTTATAGTAAATTTATGAGGGCATGTTTTTAACCAAGCTAAACAAGATAGAATATTTTTAATTTGAAATGAAATCATTTTTTAGCCCTTTCTTGTGCTTTAATCATTTCTTCTAAATCTTTATCTCTAAATACTAATTTAAAACCTGCTTTTTTTAATAATTTTACTGTTTCTTCTGGTGGAGTTATATCTATTTTTTTATCTTTACGATTTAATTCTGCTATAGCTTGTTGTTGTTCGTCTAAGTCTTGTTGTTCTAATTCTTCTTGGTTTAATTCTTCTTGTTTTTCTATGTGTTGATCTGACATTTTACCCATTTTTATTTTCCTTTAATTTTTGTATAACAAAGTTTAAATTAAAATATGCTTCTTCAATATCTTCATAACGATTTTTCCATTTTGACCAACCTCTTCCTGGATCAATTTTAATTCTAACAATGTTTAATGCATTTAGTATTATTTCTAAGTCATTTAAATTATTTTTCATGAGGCAATCTCCTGTAAGTTGTTGTTTTATGAGGCTTTTTTTTAGATTATTCCAACTGGACAGACTTAGTCTAGCATCCTGTTATGTGTTCCTTGCTTGTAACTGGGAATAATTATAGCTAGATACCTTTTGGAGATAATAGTAATCCATTAACGTATTGGTATACTCTGGAATTCTATTATCTCCAACTCCCTTTAGCTAAAAGGGAATATCGTCATCATGCATTGTTGATACAGGATTAGTATTTGATGGTGTAACTGTAGCACCTTTGCCTTTAGTGCTAACCAGTTTAAGCTGACCACCAAAACCTGATATATTAATTTTCATGCGTGTTAGCATTGGAGGCTTACCGTCTGAACTTGTTAATGTTTTAGATTCGTATGAGTCCATTTTAGGAAAACCTGATACTAATACTGTAGCACCTTTGTCTATATAAGGAACAATAACATTAGATACTAAATTGCCTATGGCATCTACAGTATACCAATGTGTTGTTTTTTGCATTTGACCTGTTCTAGATTTGTATTGCTCTGTAACAGCTATGTTAAATGAAGCTCCTTGTGTATCACCAACAGTTCTAACTACTGGTTTTGCACCTACGTTTCCTAGTACTGTAATATTTGCGTATGACATGAGTGTTGACCTTTCTATTTTAAGTTGTTGAAATATACGCTTAATTATTCTACATTGGCTTAACCGTTTGACCAAGCTAAACCAATGCAGTCTTATTGAGGCATCACGTTTAGCCTCTCTGGTAGAATAGCGACTTGTATACATAGTATCTACCTGAATTAATATTAACTTAACTAACATACGTCTTCTTTCAGATTCTGTGACCATTAAGTTAATACATTTTAGATATATTTCGTAGTTGCTCTAATTCGGGGTTATTTTTTACCGACTTCTTCTACGTTTATATCATCTAAAACTTATTTGGATTGCCATTTAGCTTCTTGGTCAACCCATTTTAATTTCATCTTTTTAATTATTGGCTTTTGATAACCAAATACACGTTTGTATAGAAATAAGAAAATTGAAATTAATATACCACCCAGTAACCCTGCTACCATTCCAGCAAAAGTTCCTGCAAACATAAGGACTAATCCTACTGTTGATAATATATCTACAATGATTTCATAGTTAGCTATTTTTTTGAGTCCTATCTTAGCAAATAATAATATAAAAGCACTACCTGATATAATACCGAATAATAAAAACTCCATTTTTAAATCTCCTTTATAAAACTTATATTGGCTAATTGTTTATTGAGGCTTAACCTTTGAGGCTTACCCCAAAGCTGTTTATTGCAATGAGGCAGACCCCAGCGAACCGAACTCTTGTGAGGTGAGCTGTGTGAATATCGAATAAAAAAAAAGCATCTACTTCGTTAAAAATAGATGCTGTTTCTAGGAGAGCTAAAAGTTAACTTTAATTTTAGGAGTATTTTCCAATCTTATTTTAGGTATAAATCTTCCTAACGATTTAACATGTTTAGTAATTTTATTGCTTATTTGAGCATTTTCTAATTCTTCTATTCTTTTTTCTAATTGTTTCATTGTTAAAGCCATAATATTTTCCTTTAAATTAATTGTAGATACTCACTCTTAAGCTCATCCTAAGAGCAAGTATCTGGTTGATAGCTTGATTGCTATTGGTAGAGATTAAGCCTCTACTTTCTCTGGTATCTCGAAGTCTGCTGGTACTTGGTACTCATTGACTGATGATTTGTCGTCTATGCCATTATGTCTTGGTGTATATGGCACAGTTTTTGGTTTGCGACTGGTGTTTAAATCTCTGAGTATAGATTGTAATCTAGGGTCATCTGCTGACATTCTAGATACAGATGCTTTAGATTTTTGTGTTTCCTTTCTGTTATGACGCTTGGGCCAATTTTGTAAATTTAGCTCTGTTATCATGCGTTCTCTAACTGTTGATAGCACATTTACTGATTGATTAAGTACCCCCCATTGTTGACGTAATTTACCTAATGATTCTTCTAATTCCATTTGTTGATTTACGTCTATGTCACCACCACTATGTATTCTATCGTTAAACCTTTTTAGTTTAGATGCTACATAGTTGCCGTGGTCTGCTGTTTGGTCACGTTTGTTTTCTGCTGTAGTTAAGAAGCCGTCTGTTAACTTCATAACAGCTATTCTATCTTCCGAATGCAAGTCATTGAGAGATGATAATGCAATAGTCATGTGATAGCCGAAGTTATTTAGTGCCTCTGTAGTTGGTAAGCAGATGCCAGCCCAGCGTTCTGTTGCTAATTCTTTTAGCTCATCTTGCGTGTGGTCTGGTATTTGTCCTAGTACGGGACTTGAACCTGCTTTGTGGTCTATTGAAGTAACTACGTCTGAATTAAGTATTGGTTGTGTCATGTTGACCTCCTAAGTTAATCTTATGAAAATTACATTGGCTAATGATGTTTGTACCACTAGCCAATGCCTGTTGTTGATGTTGATAGTAATGTGTTACACTTCCATGTTTAAGTTATCGGATATTAAAGATTGTATCTGGTCTACCCTGTCTGGGTCGCCTGATTGATGCGCTTGCATTAAATCCGTTACTAAATGTTCGTTGTTAGGCAGTTTTTTACTTAGTGCCTCTAGCTGTTCTAGAGTGATAACGCCTAGTTTATTGTTGATAGTATTGTTCATGGTATAGTCCCCTTTTTTTGGATGCTTAATTGCATCATCATCATCAATGATGTTCTACTTGTCTGTCGGTTTCTAGTCCTGTCGGCTTGCCAAATGTCAATTATTTATTTTCAAACTATTTGCTTGTATGACATCATTCTTATGATGACATACATATCAATAAAGAATGACCTCTTGGGAATCCTCATAAATAGTTTCTTCTTGGAAAAAAAATACTTTACATAAATGATATGCGTGAGCGCTTTAGCGAACCCCTACCCCTTTGGCAAACGTCCGGACTATAATCCGTCAGCTGGAACATCATGATGATGATGATACTTGTCATTGGATATTTTATCCTTGACCTCTTGGGAAACATAAAATTAGAGGTATTGATATGTTCTTACATATCACGTAATTATTGAACTCATCCGTTGAGTTTAATGATTACTCCATTCAAGAAGTACATTATGGTACAGATTATGTTTCGATTGAAACTAACCTAAATAAACTCTTGTGTTTTAGTTCTCGCAAACAACTGGTATGAACGACCAATGCGTCAGCAAGGGTAGTGAATATCAGTTCGTTTGTGAGTTCTTGGCATTCACATGAAATCGAAAACTGCATATTATTTTGTGTAATAACAAGGAGTTATATAATGTGAATTGACGTGTATTTTGAGAGATGCTCTATATAGATAACACTTACGCAGATTGAAATAGTTTAAGGAATGTTGATAGTAATGAGTAACGTAAAAGCAAATCCTGAACAAGCAAGTAAATATAAACGTGGTGTTGTGCCAATGGAAGAGATTACATTATCATCAACCACAATACGTATTAATCACCCTAAAGTAACCGACCAACAAGCTGAATTGGTACATGCGGTGTTGCATGATGGTTGCAACGTAACCGAAGCAAGTAGACGGATAGGTGCGAACAAAGCTTGGGCGTGGAGAACGGCACAAAAGCAACACGTTATGGAGTATCGTAAAGAGTTAGCGTTAAGTGTGTTGGGTTGGCATGGTAGTCAAGCATTGGCAACTATGGTATCATTACTCGAACACAAGTCGGGGAACGTAAGACTAGAAGCCAGTCGTGACTTGATGGACAGAGCTGGTATCAGAAGCGAACCTGTTAGACCAACTACAGCAGTGCAGATAAACTTTGGTGTAGACTAGAAGGAATGTAGAGTGAACAATAGAAGTAGGGGGGACCCTTTTGAGGAGATGCGTATACGAAGGTGGGTTTAAAAAACTGGCCTTGAATACTTATAAACCTATAACACAAGCGTGAGGAGTTAAAAAATGTCATTTCTACAATCACTCAATCCAAGAGATCATAGAAGACTACGTGAAATTATTTTTGGAATCCATATGAAAAATTATCCCAAGGAACATTTTAATATACGAGAAGCGGATAAGTTAATAGAGAGTATAGGGCCTGAAGTGGCGCAAGAATTAATTAAAAGGGGTGTGGACACACATAGTGTTGAATGAAAATAGATTATAAACCACCAGGATTAGTTGCTAAAAAATTTATGAAGTCCGATAACTTTGTACGAGGATTACGAGGCCCTGTCGGTAGTGGTAAGAGTGTGGCCTGTTGTTTTGAAATCATGCGTAAATCCTGTTCCCAGCAGATAGATAAAAAAGGATTACGAAGAAGTAGATGGGCTGTTATTAGAAATACGAATCCTCAATTAAAAACCACAACTATTAAGACATGGAGGGATTGGTTTGGTGATGATATGGGCAAGTTTAATTGGTCGCCACCTTATACCCATCACATGCGATTTGCTTTGCCTGATAAATCTGTTGTTGAAGCCGAAATTATTTTTTTAGCTCTGGATAATCAATCGGATGTTAAGAAACTATTGTCTTTAGAGTTAACAGGTTTGTGGATTAATGAAGCACGAGAGATCCCAAAGTCTATTGTTGATGCGTGTACTATGAGAGTAGGTCGTTTTCCTTCTATGAAAGATGGTGGGCCGAGTTGGTCAGGTGTTATCATGGACACAAACTCACCAGATGAAACGCATTGGTGGGGAATTATGTCTGGAGAAGTGCCAACCCCTGAATATATTACAGATGAAGAGAAATTAACGTTAATTAAGCCTGATGATTGGCAATTTTATACACAACCTGGCGCAATGGTAGAAAAAACTAATAAAGAAGGAGCGTTAGAAGGCTATGAAATTAATAAAAACAGAGAAAACGGTGATAATTTAAAAGATGACTATTATAATAAGATTATTTTAGGAAAAAGTCGCCCTTGGGTTAAAGTTTATGTCTTAAATAAATATCAAACGTTAATGGATGGCAAATCTGTCTATCCTATGTTTAAATTAGAAACACATGTTGCAAGTTCTCCTATAAAAGCCACATCAGGAGAAATTTTAGTAGGTATAGATTTTGGTAGAACCCCTGCCGCTGTATTTTGCCAACAGAGTATGGGTGGTAAATGGAAAATCCTGCATGAATTAATTGCTAATGATATGGGAGCTACACGTTTTTCTGAAGTACTAAAACATGAAATATCACGACAAGGATGGTCTGATAATGAAATAAAATTTATCGGAGATCCTGCTGGAAATCAAATGGCGCAAACTGATGAACATACGCCATTCATGATCCTGCGAGCTAATGGCATTCCTGCTGTTCCTGCTACAACAAACGACCCCATGTTGCGAGTAGAAGCTGTAGAAAATGTATTAAATCGTATGGTAGAAGGTAATGCCGCTCTTCAAATATCCCCCACCTGTACTACAATTATTGCAGGATTTGAAGGCGGCTATCAGTTTAGACGCATGCAAGTAGTAGGTCAGGAAAAATATGATGAAAGACCTAACAAAAATAGATTTTCTCATATACATGATGCTTTACAATATGCTGTTATAGGTGGTGGTGAAGGTCGTAGAGTTACATCAGGCAATGCACTAAAAGCTAAATCTTTTGTTGTGCAAAGAAATTTTAATCCTTTTGGAAAAAATCGTGGAAGAAAAGTGGCTAGTATGTTTCGTAGAATCTAAAAGCTGGGGATGGTGGAATGTTTTTACTATGTTCCGCAAAAAATTTTCTCATACTTTTGCTTTACGTTTTAATTCTTTAACACAAACTTGGATATTGTTTGAATGGTCATCTAAAGGATTAATTGTTGACACAGTACCAAGAGATTATGTAGCGTGCATGATAAAAGAATTAAAAGATAATGGTGTTGTATTGGAAATAGAAAAAAAACCTCATCCTATTAGCTTGCCTATGATTCCATTATATTGTGTTAGCCCTATTCGACATTTGTGTGGTATAAAAAAATTATGTATAACTCCATATTCTTTGTATTGTGAATTGCAAAAGAATGGCGGAGTGTTCAAGTTTGGTACAGAAAATAATATTTAACAATTAAGGAGCATTCCTATGGGAAGCATATTTAATCCAAAACCAAAAAGAGATGATAGCGCAGAACGTTTGCAGAAACAATTAGAAAGCGAACGTGCTGAAAGATTAGCTCTTGATAATCAAAATGCAGCAGATGCGGCTGAAAAAAGAAAACAACGTTATGGCTATTCTTCATTAATGGGAGAAGGTTCTAGCTATTCTGGTTTTACTGGAAGCGCAGATAAACAAGGTAAGAAAACTAAAACTCGTAGTCTTGGTGGAGGTGGAGCAGTTTAATGGCATCAATTCTTCCTCGTACTGATCCAAATCCAGAAGCACCTACTAATCCTCAACAAAACACTTTGTATGAAAGTACAATGAAAATGTTTAAGGAAGCTAAAGCACGTAGGGATAATTGGGTAAGTACTTGGGATGAAATTAATGATTACGTATTGCCTGGTCGAGAAGGATTTTTTGATTCTAATACAGGAAGTCAATCTTATGGTGATAAACGTACAGATTTAATTTATGATGAAACGGCTGTTGTTGGTGTACCAAGATTTGCATCACGATTACAACTAGGATTTTTTCCACCAAATGGCAGAGCATTTAGATTAATGCCTGGGCCTGAATATCCTGGTAATGTTCGTAGTCAAAAAATAATGGCTGAATTAGATAATGCAACAGATCTAATACATGAAGGATTACGTAACAGTAATTTCAATTCTGAATTACATGAAGGTCTACAAGACTTAGGCATAGGCACAATGAATATGATTTGTGAGCCTGGGCGTTTTGTAGGAGATTTAAAATTTACTGCTGTTCCTGCAACACATGTTGCATTATTGTCAGCAAAAGGTGATGAAGTTGGTTGCTGGTTTCATTGGCGTAATGATTTACCATTAAGAGATTTACAACAAACCTACCCTCATTTTAAATTAACAAAATTAATAATTGAAGATATAAAACGTAATCCTGATAAAAAAATTAAGATTATTGAAGCGACTATGGTTAATAAAGATAAACCATTTGAAGATTCTTGGATTAAAGTATGTATATCAGAAACACATAAAACAGTTTTATATCAAACAGAATATTTAGGCGCAGGAAGTAATCCTTGGATTTCAACACGTTGGTCTAAATCAGGTTTTGAAGTTTGGGGTAGAGGGCCTATCTTACAAGCTATGCCAGCCATTAAAACATTAAATTTAACAGTTAAGCTTATTTTAGAAAACGCTGAAATGGCAATAGCTGGAGCATATTTGTATGATGATGATGGTGTCTTTAATCCTGAAAACATTATATTACAACCTGGCACTTTTGTTCCTAGAGCAAGTGGCAGTAAGATTGAACCTTTAACTTCTCCATCACGTTTTGATGTAGCGCAATTAGTATTAGAAGAACAAAGACGTAATGTAAGAAAAGCGTTGTTTATTGATGAGCTAGATCGTGAAGGAGCTAAAACTCCATTGAGTGCAACAGAAGTTTCTCAAAGATTAGCAGAAGTTGCTAGAGATATGGGTGCTGTAGCAGGGCGTATGCAAAGAGAATTTCTACAACCTTTAGTTAATCGTATTGTATTCTTATATACAGAAATGGGTTTATTAGATTTACCTCGTATAGATGGTAGACAAATACGTGTAGTACCAGCTAGTCCATTATTAAGAGCGCAAGATTTTCAAGACATATCTGATTTTAGTCGTTTTAATGAAACTATAATGGGTTCATTTGGACAACAAATGTCAATGTTATTAATGAATAGAGAGCGTACTGTTAAATGGTTAGCTTCTAAATTTGGTATTGATGAAGATTTGTTAAATACTCCAGAAGAGTTACAAGCTGAAGTAGAACAAGCACAAAATGTAATGCAACAAGCGCAGGGCGCACAAGGTGGACAACCACCAGGCCAAGGAGGGCCGCCACAATAATGGTAGCAAAAAGATTTCAAAATCCTAAAGGTGGATTAAACGAAGCAGGTAGAAAACACTTTGAAAACAAAGATGGTGGTAATTTAAAGTCACCACAAAAAACAGGCACAGGTCCTCGTAGAGTAAGTTTTGCCGCACGTTTCGGTGGCATGGCAGGAGGTATGAAAAAAGATAATGGAGAACCAAGTCGTTTAGCATTAGCTTTAAGAGCTTGGGGTTTTAGAAATAAAGAAAGTGCAAGAAACTTTGCTAACAAACACAAAAAGAAAGATGCTTAATGGTAACTAAAAATAATACTGTTAGTTCTTGTGATGGATTTCAATATACAAAAGATGCTGAAAGCAAACTTAATGGTACAGCAGTTAGAGTATTTGAAACAGATAGCGGATCTGAATTTCTTCGTTATTTAGAAAACATTACTATAAACAATATTAACGGATCTGCTATAGATGAAAGTTCTTTAAAACATATTGAAGGACAACGTTGGATTGTAGGTATTATTAAACGCCGATTATTTTTAGGAAAACAGGAAAAATCATAATGGCATTTACATTAAAACAAAAAGCAACTTTAAGAAAACATGCTTCTCATCATTCTACAAAACATATGAAAGCAATGAAACTAGCTATGAACAAAGGAACAAGTTTTACAAAAGCACATAAAAGTGCATTAAAAAAGGTAGGTAAATAATGGCTAAACCAAAACCCAAACCAAAACCCAAACCATCTTATTAGGAGATTATTAATGAGTTTATATAAAAAAGCAAAAAAAACTATAGCGTTATCTAATAGAACAAGTAATGCTTTTCCAGGAGATACTATAGGACAGCACATTAAAAGAGTAAAAAAAATAGGTGCTATTCATAAAATGATAAATATGGAAAACTCTACTTCTAAAAGACCAGTACAGCCTACACCTAAAAAACAAAAACCAAATGCAGGTTTTAAAAGAGAAAAATTACTATAAACCCAAAAAGGATATAACCCATGAATGAAGAAGCTCAAGTAGAAACAGAAGTTGCATCAACAGAATCAGAAGCTCCTGCAACACCAGCAAGTGAAAGTGTTCAAGAAGTACAAGCAGATCGACCTGATTGGTTGCCTCAAAAATTTGAAAACCCAGAACAGTTATCTCATGCTTATGGTGAATTAGAAAAAAGACATTATCAGCGTACAGATGATTTAAAGAAAACTGTGGCAGAAGAAATGCAAGAAGAAGCGTTTGCTGATGTTCCAGAAGTTCCACAAGACTATAAAGTATCAGAAGATTTAGGTATGGAAATACCTGAAGATGACCCTATGTTGAATTGGTGGAAAGATCGCTCACATCAATTAGGATTAAGTGATAAAGAATTTAATGGATTTATAAAAGAATACCATGAAATGGCTAGTCAATCTGGCCCTAATACAGAATTAGAAATACAAGCTTTAGGTGAATATGGAGAAAAAAGAGTAGAGCGTGTAAATGAATGGTTTAAATCTAATATGGAACAGGAAAATTATGAAGTGTTGTCACAAATGGCAATTACAGCTCCATTAATTAAATCTTTGGAAAATATTATGGAATTAGCTGGTCAACCTTCTGTATCTATACAAGATAACAATGAATTAAAAGATAGCTTAACTAAAGATGATCTTAAAAACATGATGAAAGACCCAAGGTATTTTCAACAAAATGATCCTGTGTTTCGTCAAAAAGTTAAAGCTGGATTTGATCAATTAGCAAAAAGGCAAAATTAAAAAGCAATGTGAATTGCCAAACCTTAGTTAAAAATACAAATATAAAGTGTTAAGCGGCCCAAATTGCCAACATTCAGAAGCCCAGAAATGGATTAACTTCAGATAGGCTTGAGGATTAACCGAGAAACAAACTTTTTTTAATTTTAACAAGGAGGCTTAAATGGCTTTTAATACCATTAGCACATCATTTGTTGAAGAGTTTGAAGCTGGAGTTCACATGGCCTATCAGCGTATGGGTTCAAAACTTCGAAACACAACTCGATCTCGTGATGGCGTAAAAAATAAGACGACTTTCCAAAAAATAGGTAAAGGCTCTGCTACTCAAAAAGCTAGAGCTGGTTCTGTACCACCAATGAATCTTGAGCATACTAATGTCAACGTAACACTTGAAGATTGGTTTGCTGGTGAATGGGTAGATGATTTAGATCAACTACGTGTTAATCATGATGAAATGGTTGTAGCACAAGAATCTGGTGCTTATGCTTTAGGAAGAAAAACTGACGACATAATTAAAGATGCTTTAGATACAACATCTAGCACATCTAATGAAACATCTAATGGAATAACATTAGCATGGGCATTAGGCGTAATGGAAACTATGGGTAATAGTGATGTTCCTGATGATGGACAACGTTATGCGGCTATAGGTTGGGAAAATTGGTCACAACTTATGAGTATTGATCAATTCTCAAGAGCTGAATATGTTGGAATGGATCAACTTCCATTTGCTTCAGGAATGACTGCTAAGAATTGGTTAGGCTTTATGTGGTTTCCACATTCTGGTCTAGATTCTGCAACAGTTTCTTCAGTAGATTGCCGTAAATGCTTTCTATATCACAAAACCTCTATCGGTCATGCCATTGGTGCAGATGTTCAATCGAACATTGATTACCACAATGATAAGGACAGTTATTTCATCTTAAACAAGATGCAAATGAATGCTGCTCTTATTGATGCAAATGGTTGTATCGAAGCTAACTTAAAGAAATAAGGAGAATATAACATGGCTTTTACTTCAAGTACTTTTTCTTTAGTTTCATATAGTGGCAACGGTTTTCATATTTGGCACTATAAATCTGATGATGCGGCTACAGTTATTGATGGAGCTGGTTACTTTAACACTTATGCTAAAGAAATAAATGCAGGTGATGTAATCTTTGCAACAACAGCGGCCTCTGGAACTCCAGTTTATGGTCAATTTGTTGTAAGTTCTAATGACGGAACTACAGTAGATGTAAATAATATATCTGCCGCTACAAGTGACTCTGACTAAAGATAATATTAAAGGGAGAGAGAGTTATTCCTCTCCCTTTTTTTAAAAGGATAATCTATGGCTATAACTTCTAAAATTGATATTGCTCAACAAGCTATGGTGTTAGTAGGTTTACAACCTTTAACAAGTTTTGATGACAAAACAGATGAAGCTCTTTCTGCAAATTTATTATACGAACCTGTTGTTACAGATTGTTTGAGTTCTCACCCTTGGAATTTTTCTACAGGACAAAAAATATTAAACAGATTAACTGATACTCCAATAGATATTTGGGATGCGGCTTATCAGTTACCTACAGATGTTAAACCATTAATTATACAAACAGTTACTAATGATGATGCTACAATTAGGTATGATCGTTTTGAAGATAAAATTTATACATTAGATGCAGATGTAGGTGAAGAAGATACTTTAACAGCAACATATCAATTTAGAGTTGATGAAGGAGATTGGCCTCCTTATTTTGCTATGTATGTTGTATATCGTTTAGCTTCTACTTTTTCTTTATCTATTATTCGTAAAGGTGATATAGCTCAAACTTTATCTCAATTAGCAGAACAACAATTTTCAAGAGCTAAAACTCGTGATAGCCAAGCTGTTACAACAAATAACATTAAGTTAAATCGTTTTGCTAATATAAGGAGATAACATGGCAATTCTTCGCCAATTTTGGACAAATTTTACAGGAGGAGAATTAGATCCATTATTATCTTCAAGAGTAGATACTCATGCTTATGCAAATGGTGCTAAAACATTACGTAATGTACGTGTATTGGCTCAAGGTGGTTTAAAACGTAGACCTGGAACAAAGTATATATCTACTTTGTCTGGCACAGCCCATCAAATGGAACAGTTTATATTTTCTGATTCTCAATTATATTTTTTTATTTTTACAACTTCAACATTAAATGTTTATAACGGAACAACAGGTGCAACAGTTGCTACTGTTAATAGCTGTCCTTGGACTTCAGGAATGATTGGAGATTTAATTGTAGCACAAACAGCAAATACTATGATTGTTACGCATCCAGATTTAGTAACACAAAAAATATTACGTACTGGAGCTACAACATTTACAGTTACTAATTTTGCGTACAAAACAAAAGATAATTTAGTTCATCAACCTTATCATAAATTTGAAGCCGATAGTTTAACTTTTAATCCTAGTGGAACTAGCGGTAACATAAATGTTGTATCTTCTTCTAATTTTTGGGTTTCTGCTCATGCAGGACAAAATTTTAGAATTGGTCTTAAACAATTTACTGTTAACAGCATTACTAATGCAACAACAGCGGCATGTACTGTACGTGAAACACTTACTAATTCTGATGTAACAGACGATTGGCAAGAACCTGCTATAAGTTCTACAAGAGGTTATCCTAGATCATGTTGTTTCCATTCTGGGCGTTTAGTTTTTGGAGGAACAAGAGATTTACCTAATTTTATATTTGCATCTAAAACTTCTGATTATTTTAATTTTGATGCAGGAGAAGCGGCAGATGATGACAGTATACAAGTACAAATTTTAGAAAGCCAAGTATCTGAAATTACTGGAGTTTTATCATTTAGACATTTATTAGTATTTACTGATAATAGTGAATTGTATTCTCCTACAAGTGCTAATGCTCCATTAACTCCTAGTAATGTTTCTTTTCGTAGACAAACTCGTTATGGAACATCAAGATTACAAGCTAAAGAGTTTGATGAAGCTATAGTGTTTTTATCTAAAGGAAAAAAATCATTAAGAGAATTTACATATGATGATATTAAACAAGCATATTTATCACCTTCAGTATCATTGTTATCAGGACATTTAATAGACAATCCTGTTGGATTAGAAATTCAAACTGAAAATGATCAAGGGCAAGAAAGTTATGCTTATATAATAAATGGTGATGGTTCGTTAGCTGTATATATGGCTATGCGTAATGAAAAAATAGCTTCCTGGTCAAAATGGACTACTAATGGAGAATATAAAAATATTATATCTATTAATGGTTTAGTTTTTGCTATTGTTAAAAGAACTATAGATGGTGCTGTTGTATATTTACTAGAACTATTTGATTCTAGTTTAACTTTAGATGCTTCTGAAACATTAGTATCTGGATCAGCTACGGCATCTTGGACTGGCTTAGATCATTTAGATGATACTGTTGTAAAAGTAGTAAGTGGTAATTATAGTTTAGGATCTAAAACTGTAGGTTCTGATGGAAGTTTATCAACATCTCCTGATAAATTTAAAACAATAACAGTCGGATTAGATTATACTCCTACAATAACTACATTGGCTCCTGAATTACAAGTAGAGGGAGGAACTTCTGCTGGTACACATAGACGTGTTGTTCGCACAGTTTTAGATTTAAATGAAAGTTTAGATGTATCTGCAAAAGGAACAAGTTTACTTATACGTAATGTTAATGATGATTTGTCTATAGAACCTACTACAATAACTGGAAGAAAAGAATTTTGGATGTTAGGTTGGGATAGACGTGGAGAAGTAACAATAACACAAACAGAACCATTACCTTTAACAGTAAATGGTGTAATGGTAGAATTGGAGTTTTAAATGGGTGATCCAGTAACAATGGCTTTGATGGCCGTCAAAGTTGGTGGCGGTATAATGGAAGCAAGAAATGCTAAAAAACAATCGCAAATGCAAGCACAGTCTTATGAAAGACAAGCTATAGCTACTCAAATAGAAACAGAGCAAGCCGCTGGTAATAGAGCTAGACAATATGCAGATGCAATGTCAACTGAATCTGCTGGACAAGCGGCATATGGCAGAACAGGAGGAGGAGGTACTGGTCGTGCTTTAGCACAAAATCAATTATCTTCATACAATCGTGACTCTAGTAGAATACTAACTGCTGGTGATAATCAAGCAAAAGAATTAAATCAATCAGCTTCTAATACAAGAACATCAGGCAATATGGCTATGATGAGTGGATATGTTAATACAGCAGGACAAGCTTTAGGTGATTATAACAAATTTAAAAAAGGTCAAATACCACCTAAAGGTGTAAAATCTAAAACGTATGGTCAAAAATAATGGGAGTTAAAGTAAAAACACCAACGCCCTTTATAGGTGCAGGACAAATTGGGACAGTTACGCCTGATTTAACTTCTGGTTGGGGCTCTTTAGTACAAACTTCTAATAATCTTTTAAATCAAAGATTTGAAGATAGAAAAAATAAAGCTATTGAAGCTGGAGAACTTGCTGGCAAAGAAATGATTACTTATGATAATGATGGTAATTTACAAAGTTTAGCTTCTCTTCCACAAGGCGATACATATTATGAGCAATCTTTAAAAAATAGTGCTAAAATTTCTTTTGCTAATTCTTTAAATTCAGATGTTAGAAATTTTGCTGAAAAAACTTTGCAAGATAATCCTTATGATCCTGAAAAAGTTACTGAATTAATGTCAATTTATTCAGAAAGTGCATATGCTGATTTAGCACCTGAATTAAATGCTCTTACTAAAGAAATTGTAAATGATGTTAGTAATACAGCAATATTAAAAGCTAGAGGCAATAAAATATTAGAAGATAAAAGAATACGTATTAATGAAAATATTTCTTTTTTAGAAAAAACAGTAATTGATTCTGAAAGTGATGCACTTCTTTTAAATAAACCTTTAAATAAAGAAATAGAAAAACTATTTGTACAAGCTCAAACATCTTTAAATGCTGATGGTAAAGAAGGTTTTAATGCAATAGATAATAAAACAAGATTAAATAATTTTAAATCAAATATATTAATTAATCAAAAAATGTTTTCTTTAAATACTATATTATCGCCTTATTCTGGCATTTCATTAGAAGGTAAAGATAAAGTAGAAAACGCAAAATTATTTCAAGAATTAAGTGAAAAAATATTTAATTTTAACAAAACAACTTTAAATAGTTTAAATACAGCAGAAGAAAAAGAATTATTTAATAAAAAAGCAAATGAACAAATAGAATTATTTTATAATAAAGAAAATACAATAGCTACTGCAATAAATAAATTAGTTAAAGCAGAACAAGCTGTTAATTATGCTACTTATTTAAATGACACCAGTCTTTATCAAAGTTTAGATCAAGGAAGTATTGATAAAGAAAATATTTATAATAAATTAAAATGGACTTTAGATCCTAATAGTAAAGAATATAAACAAAAAATAGCTGAAAAAGAAATAACTATTGAACAAGCATATGCTATTGGGTTAGCAATAAGAGCTGAAGTAGGTACTGAAAGACTTTCTGTTTTAAATAGAGATAGAAGTGATACTCTTACACAATTAGGAATAGGCGATATTACTTTAAGAGAATTTTATTTAGATCCTAAAAAAGAACATCTTTTAAATGGCCCTGGTTCAGATGAATTTTATGCAAAAATAAATAATTTTGCTGTAGCACAATATAAAACTCTTGTAACAGAATTAAAAACTAAAGAAAATAATACTAATGCAATGTTAACAGTACAAATTAATTCTAATTTATCAGATTGGATTCATATGGAAGGAGGGCCTTTTAGTTATAAAACAAATTCAGCAGACACTTTTACAGGGCTTATAAATGAATTTCCTCAATTAAACCCTTCTCAAATTCAATCCATTATAAATGAAAAAGAAGTTCAAATTAAATCTTTTAATACAGAAAAAAAATACAAAACAGAATTAATAAATGTTATGGAAAATGGAGGAGTTCCTAGCAAAGAGGCTGTAAAATATATATTAAATAAAAATGATATTACAAATAGTGATGTTTTACAAGAAAGTGCTTCTGCTGTTACAAATCAATTTAACTCTATTAATTTAGGATTAAATACATGGCAAACTCCTTTAGGAGAATCTATTAAAGACATATCTAATGTACCTGTTGAAAGTTTAAAAAATCTTATACCTTTGATTGGTGATTTTTTAAGAGGAAATGAAGAACAGCAACTTTTTTTTACAAAAAAAGGAGGATTAGATGCTCGAACACAAATATGGATAAAAAACTTTGATACAGCTTTAAACAATTCTATTTCTGGAGGAAATATTGCAGAAGCAAAACAATATGCTGATGAACAACAAATTATAAATGCTGATCCCGATAAAGGAAAAAGACAAAACCGAAATTTTTTAGGAATTTTTGAAACTAAAATAAATCCTAATCCAACTTTATTAAATAGAAATAGAAATTCTCTTAATAATTCTCCTGAATTGGGTGGTTTAGGAGATATAAATATTCCACAATTTCTTGCAAAAAGTGTAAAAGGAATAGATAATTTAGATGATTTGCCAGAACATATGAATACAATTATGGAAAATTTATTTGATTCAAATGAAGGAATTGCTTCTTGGACTTTTGATCAATTTTGGCCTGGTTTAAATGAAAAAAGAACAAGAGCTATTATTAAGGAATTTGAAGATTATGATATAAAAAATTTTCAAATTCCTCAAGAAGTTTTAGGTGAAGCTATTACATTAATGAAGCATGCTTATTCTGTAAATCCAGATATTTATGAAAATGATCCAGTAGCAGTAGAAGCATTAATTATTAAATCTACTTTAATGTCTTTAGAAGATTATGTTCCTACAGCAATACCTATGGTAGCAGGAATGCCAAAACAAGGACATTCTTTTACTTGGAGAAAACAAGATATTGTTAATGATGCTAATAAAACTTTTAAACTGAATAATAGTGTATCAAGCAATGCTCAAATAACCGCAGAAATACAATTAATGTTTAATGATGATAAAATAAATAGTATTTCACCACCTATAGGATTAATGTCAGAACAAGATATAAAAGAAGGTAAAAACCGAATTTTTACTCCACAAGATTTTGGAGAAGAAAGTTTTTTTGATGTTAGATTTACAACACGTTTTATAGGTAAAAATGAAAATGGAGAAAATGAATATCAAATTGGATATATACATGGAGAAGATGGTGATCCTTATTTTTTATCTATTGAAAATGCAGATGAAACTAGATCTCCAGTAATTTTTAATTACAGTTATGAAAAAAGTTATTACGCAAGCATAATGAATGATTTACAAGATGCTGATAGAAATTCTCCTATTTATAAGTTTATGGAAGATAAATTACCTGGTTTAGGTTTAACTTTTTCTGAATTTAAAAATTATGGATTAAGATTGTTTGATAATCCTAATGCGGCAGAAGGAATCCCTAGAGGTATGGCTAGTATGCTTTATCAATGGCATTATTCAAAACAAGATTATAAAGTTCGTGGTGAAAATTTAAAAAAATGGGGAGAAGGAACTTTTATAGATTTAGCAAAAAAAGGGCGTTTAAATGCTGTTCAATTATTAAAAGAAGGCATGAAACAAAATATGAGAATTGGTAGATAAAAATGGATTTTTCAAAAAAATCTAGCCCAAATTACGATTCTCGGTTTGTAAATGCTTTACCTTCAGAAAATGAAACAACTTCTTATAGTAAAGATTTTACTCTTTCTGAAGATTTTATGCGTGGATTAAAAATAGGTAGTCCAATAGACAATATTATAAATTTATTTAATCAACAAGATTTTCCAGAAGATGTAAATTATCATCCTGACATAGATGATAGAATTAAAAACGCTCCTCATTTAAAACAATATACTTATATGTCACGTTCTCATGCAGAAACAAGTAACATATTAAACAAACTTGAAAAAGAAACTGAAGAAGCCATGAAATTAAAAAATGGTAATTGGGGAGGAGCATTAGGAAATGTAGCAGGTTTAACTATATTAGATCCAAGTTTTTACTTAGGAATTGGTGCAGTTAAAGCAGCCGCTAAAGCAACATCAGCCGTAGGTAGGTATCAAAGAGGTTTTGGTTTAGCTATTGCGGCAAATATACCAGGAGAAGGAGTAAAAGGCTTAGATATGGTAACGTATCAAGGCGATAGATTAATGGGTAATTTAGCAGTTATGGGAAGTGTTTCTAGTATATTAAGTAGAATTTATAAACCATTACCTCCTCAAAAATTAAACAATGTTCCTTTTGAAGATGTAAAACAAATAAGTAATAAAAAAAATATTTATCAAGAAGAAGTTTTTGAACAACCTGGTTCTGTAGGAGCAAAATTAAATGAAGAAACTTTAAATAGTGGGCCTTATAGAAATTGGAGAGATGGAAAATTAAATATTCATGATGAATTAAGAGAAGAAGCTATTAAATCTACTGGAACAAATATAGAAAAACTTCCTTGGAATCCAGGAGTTAGATTATTAAATAGTAATAATAATGTTTCTGTTGCTGTTGCAGATCAAATAGTAGATATGAGTGGTATTTTAAAAAATAAACATTTTGAAGGAAAAAATACATTGCCATCTGCTGAAACTCAATTTGCAATTAATTATTTATCTCCTTTAAGAAAGACTGTGTATGATGCTGAATCTGAATATGTTAAATATGCTGGATTAGAACCTTCAGATAATTTAACTGGAAATATAAAACCTTTAACAAAAGCCGCTTGGCAACAATTTAAAGGTGTTAAAGATATTATGAAACATAGTGAGTTTCGTGAACAAATTACTATGGCTATGAGAAATGGTGATAAACATCATAATGCACATGTTCAAAAAGGAGCAGAGCATTATAGAAAAATTTATAATAAAATTAAACAAGATGCTATGGATGCTGATATTTTTGGAAGAGCTTATCAAAAAAATGTAGCAGTTTTACAAGAAAAATTAGAAGTTTTGCAAAAAGCAAAATTTAAAGATTCTGTTAAAATAGCTAATACTCAAAAAGAAATATTAGAATTAAATAATAAAATAGAATTTTTAAGAACTAAAGGACCTATGTCTGCTAATGGAATTGGATATGCTCCTAGAATTTGGAATCATGGAGCAATAGAAGCTGATAGAGTTGGAGCTATTAATTCTATAATGAATGCTTTAATGATTAAAAATTCTAAATTAACTTTACAAACAGCAAGATTTCAAGCTGAAGAAGCTATCGTTACTATTTTAAGAGAAAGACCTTATATAGAAATTGATGGAGATGATTTATTAATTGATCCTTCTGCTAGTAAATTAAGAGTGTTAGAAATTGATGATGTTTTAGTTTCTGATTATCTTGTTAATGACATAGGGCTTTTAACAAGAAATTATGTAAAACAAATGGGAACAGATATAACTTTAACTAATCGTTTTGGAGATATAACTTTAAAAGGAGTTATAGATGAAATTAAAGAAGCACATTTTTTAAAATTAAAAGGTCATAATCAAGAACCATTAACAACGGCTGAAAAAAAACAATTAGATAAAGAATTACAAAATGATTTAAGAGAT